>Ga0265293_10002063_pt1 | contig 41783 bp, 46 predicted proteins | sample Munlanlewell138R_FD_192505 | JGI IMG/M metagenome (GOLD analysis project Ga0265293, IMG submission 192505) | Leachate microbial communities from a municipal landfill in Southern Ontario, Canada - Leachate well 138R | ecosystem: Engineered > Solid waste > Landfill > Unclassified | place: Canada...
CATAAGATGCACAGCCTCTCTTAGTTTTGCAACTCCACCATTGTGAAAGTAAGGAGAGGTTTTTGTGACATTTCTAAGCATTGGAACACGAAAAAGTCTCTGCCCATCTTTTCCCATAAATCCACCCCTGTTTTCAAAAGGAAAAGGATGGTACATCTTAGCATTGAAGTCAAAGGTAGCTACTTCTCGCCCTTTTTGGGACTCGTTAAATGAGTTTGTAACATCTACTACTGAGTTATAATCTCTTAGTGGAAACTTCTGAATACTCTGTCCACCAACGCTCACACCAGTGTGACAGCCCTTGCATCCAAAGTTTAAAAAGTGTGCTAAGCCTTTTTTTGCTTCTTTATTCATAGCATCATTATCGCCATCTAAAAATCTATCATAATCGCCTCTAGTTATGAGAGTTTTAAGAAAAGCTGCGATGGCATCTTCTATATTTTTAAAATTTACTTCGCCATAAATATCTTCAAACCTTTTCATATAGCTCGCATCTAGGCTCAATCTCTCCACCGCTTCATCTGCTGATAAATTCATCTGCGACGCATCTTTTATGGAGAGTCCAACTTGTTCCTCAACACTCTTAACATTTCCACTCCATGTTTGGTACTTCGCTAAAGCTGCATTTAGAGTTGTTAGAGTATTTAGATGAAAGGGATTTTCTCTGCCTCCATCTCCTATGGATGTCTCAAACCTATCAGTTGCACTCTGATCTGATAGATGGCAAACGACGCAGTCTGTTTTGTCATTAGCTTTAGAAGTTAGTGCATCTAGATAGATATTTTTATCTTTTAAATCTTTGCTTATTACATGACAAGATGCACAACTAATATCACTGCTCTTTGAGAGTTTTTTTTCAAAGTACAAGTCACGCCCTAGTTCAACTTTTTCTCTAAAAAGATTTTCTTTATCTGTTTTTAAAAGTTTTAAAAGCCCTTCATAAGTCTCTGGAGTACTTGACATATCTCGTGAGAGTGCTGCAACTCTAAGTGCATCATCGCTAAATATTCGTTTTTCTTTTGTAGGCAGAAGTAGAGAAACGCTAAAAAGTAGAAGTACTATAAAAACAAAAGCACCTATAAAAAATCTCATTTTGCATCTCCTCTTATTTTTTTTACTTATAGTATACGATAAATGGAAAAAGATATTATTGTTTCTCATCAACACAAGAAATTTGTTTGCTAACTAAGACTACTCTAAACAAAGAGTAAAAATAGTTGATAAGAGAGTACTTATTTTATACAAAAGATAAATTATAGGTAAAAATAACGAAAACTGATATCGTCATAATGAAATATAAAGATTTTACACATATAATTGCTATACTGCGAAGCACTCTAGATGGGCATTGCTTAAAATTAAGTTCGTAAGTTCGGCAAAAAAAGTTTTAATAATAGGAAGAGAAATGGATTTTTTTAAATACATACATGCGGTTGGGACGGGAGTTAAAGGTAACAGAGACCTCAGTTTTGATGAGTCAAAAGATATGATGAAGAAGATGCTAGAGCGTAGTGTTCCAAATGAGCAGATAGCTGCTTTTCTTTTGGGATGGAGGCTCAAACCTGAAACAACTACAGAGTTTAGAGGCGTGGTTGAGGCTTGTGATGCTTATATTAAAAAAAGCACAGTTGAAAACTCTTTAGAACTAGGTTATCCCTTTGACGGAAAGGTGAACAATCCTTATATCTTTCCGCTTGTTGCAAAGGTTTTAGAAGACTCAAATCTAAACCTCATACTTATAGGAGACAAGCTAACTCCAGCAAAAGGTGGAATCACGCTAAAAAATATCTGTACAAATATATCTCTTAATAAAAATGCTCACTACTTTGATAGAGCTAAGTTTTTTAAAGAGATGAGTAACTTAACTGATATTCGTATGAATTTAGGGCTTCGTACAGGATTAAACACTATAGAAAAACTTCCAAATGTGGCAAATAGTGAGTACGCAATAACTGGTGTCTTTCATAAACCTTTTGTTCAAAAGTATGTAGAAGTCTACTCAGATAAGTACAAAAGATTTGCACTTATTCAAGGAAATGAGGGAACTCCTGAACTCTTTAGCAAAGGGAGACTTTGGATTTGCAACAAAGGAGATATTGAGGAGATTATCGTAGATCCAGAATATTACGGCATCAACTACACAAAATCATGGGATGCCATAACATTAGAAGAGTCCTTGCAACAAGTAGAAAACCCATCAGATGAGTTTATGAAGCTCGCAAAACTAAATGCAGCTCTCTATCTTTTTGTTACACAAAAAGCCTCAAGCATCGATGAGGGCTGGGAGATGTTAAAGTAGTATGGATAAATTCTCAAACCATATAAGAAATATTTTGCATGGTTTTTTTCTAACTATCGGGACTACTATTGCTGAGCCTTCTACCATCTTGCCTCTCATCGTAAACCACTTTGGTGGAAGCTCTATGCTCGTTGGTTTTTTTGCAGCACTTTTACGCGGTGGAGCAGTTGTTGTTCAACTCTTTGCTGCGTTTCAAGCTCAAAGCTACAAGCTTATGTTGCCCTATATGAGACGAGTCTTTTTTATTCGCTTTTTAGCGTGGTTTTTCATTGGTGTGGCTATTGTGGTTTTTGGCGAGGAGAGTCCAAATCTCACTCTTTTTTGTATAGGTTTAGGTTTATTTTTATTCTCTTTTAGTGCTGGCTTTGGAGCTATTTATTTTAAAGATATCATCGCAAAGATATTCTCTCATAAGTTTCGTGGAAAGACCATGGCTTATAGGCAGTTTTTTAGTGGAGCTGGCGGACTTCTTAGCGGCGCTTTAGCTGGTTGGATTATTCACGCTTTTGAAGCACCATATAGCTATGGTTATCTCTTTATCATTAGCTCTTTTATTATGGGGCTTGGCTATATCTCATTTGGGACTATTGATGAGCCGATAAAAGAAGAAGTGACAAAAAGAGAGAACTCATTTAAGAAATTTTTACACAACTCATGGCTTACTCTAAAAGAAGATAAAGATTTACAAATCCAACTAAAAACCTTTCTCTTAGCCTATGCCTATCTTATAGCACTTCCTTTTATTATCCTAGATGCCCAAACAAAAATAGAGCTTGATGGCGTGGCTATTGGTAGTTTGATAACGACTCAGATGATAGGCGCTATGCTTAGTAATTTTTTGTGGGGAAAACTTAGCGGCAAGGGTAAAAACAAACTGACTGCAAATATCTCTATTGTGATGCAAATTATTGCCATTCTTATGGCTTTTGTAGCATCTTCTATTTATGAATACGCTTTTATATTTTTTCTCATAGGTGCTGCACTTGATGGAAACCGAATAGCATCTGGGAACCTAATACTCTCCATAGCTCCAGCCCAAAAGCGACCAACCTATGTAGCCATCCAGATAAATGTTGTCTCATTTGGACTTTTTTTCTCCATACTAGGAGGAGCGATTTTACACTTCTTTAGCTACACAGTTCTCTACAGCGTAGCATCTGCTATGCTCTTTATCTCATTCTACTACTCTTTTAAGCTAAAGGATTAGCTATATTTTGAAAGGCTTTGAAGCATTAAGCGACTCACAAGCCATCTGCAAGGTTAATCGTGGAGAATGCCACGGGTTAGCATTCCTAAAAACCTCACTTCTAAAAAGAGATGCGTGGTTTTAAAGTTGGCAAACCTTTTTCTTAGATGCCATAAAAGCTTCTTAGAAACTCTCTTTCTCTCTCATTTTCAATAAAGATTTTTACTATTGTTTGGTTATTTTCACCTAAGATAAAAAGCTCATTTGCCTCTACTCTTAGATGAGTTTTACCCCATGTTTTATCAAGTTCATCTAAGCGATGAAGTACTTCTGCTGCACTTGGTTTTTCTTTTTCACCTGTTTGAGTGTTGTTGATGGTTAGTCCACCTATTCTTTTTTCTAACTGATACGGACTATAAACCTTGATAGCTTTATAGATTCTCTCTTCTTTATAATCAGGCGTAGCCCTTTGCATAGCAATATATCCTAGGGCTAGAAACCCAAAAAGTAGTCCAAAGATTAGTCCTTTTTTTATGCTCATATTCTTCTCCATGATTTAATATAATTTTTTGCTCTATCTTTAAGCATGTTCATTCTCTCTTTTCCTTTTGGAAGTGTAGCACGGAGTTCTTTCATCTCTTGTAAAAACTCACCCATATCTTTTGGAAGGATACTCTCCAAATAGATTTTCAGCTGCTTTGTAAATGCTGGTGAAGAGCCATTTGTAGAGATAGCTAGAGTTAAGTCACCCTGCTTTATATAAGAGGCAAAAGTGAAGTCACAATGCTCTAAACTATCAACGCTATTACAAAGACATTTGTAACCTTTTGACTCTTCATATATCTCTTTTGCAAGAACAATATCATCTATAGCAATAATGACAATATCATACTCTTTTATATCGCCTAGATTGTATGTTTTTTGCTGATATGAGATAGATTTTTCCTCTATAAGTCCAAGCATTTCATCACAAAACCCTTGGGCTATAATGTGGATATTTTTTGTAAAATCCAAGAGATGCACAAGCTTACTATAGGCAATGGCTCCGCCACCTATTATAAGTATTTGTTTTGTATTTAGATTTAAAAAGGCTGGAAAGTAAGACATATATCTCTTTTATAATGTTTGCAACATCATAGCATAATAGGCAAAATGACAAACTTGATGTACATCAACCATTATTAATATAGATTATCTTACAATCTTCAGATAAAATAATAACAAAGAACATAAAAATGACAGATGAAATCCTCTCTAGAATACAAAAAAAGTTTCCACTTGTTGCTAAACCTTTTGAGGTTATAGCTGATGAATTAGGTATAAGTGAAGATGAAGTCCTCACAATATTACAAGAGCAAAAAAAGAAAAATATTATCCGCCAAACTTCGGCTATATTTGACACTAAAAGACTCGGATACAAGTCATCTTTAGTGGCTTTTAAAATTCCAAAAGAGAAGATTAGCGCTGCTGTAAAGATTATAAACTCACATCCTGGCATCTCTCACAACTATGAGAGAAATCATGATTTTAACATCTGGTTTACACTAGCCGTTCCACCACACTCTAAGCTTGGTCTTGATGGTACAGTTTCACTTTTAGCAAAACTTACAGATGCTGATGAATTTATAATGTTACCAACTCTAAAACTCTTTAAAATCAATGTCAAACTAGACACAACTGGCAAAGATGAGAAGAAAGAAGAGGTAAAAAAAGTTGTTCATACTGAGATAGAGATGACTCCACTACATCACGCAATAGTAAGAGCCGCACAGTATGACATAGAGATGGTAAGCGAACCATTCAAGAAGATGATAGACGAGCTTGGCATCGATTATGATAAGTTTTTCTCAATCCTAAAAGAACTTCAAGAAGCTGGAATTATGAGAAGATTTGCTTCTATCTTAAACCATAGAAAAGCTGGCTTCAATGCTAATGCCATGGTTGTTTGGGATGTTGATGAAGACAATGGCGAAGCCATTGGTGCAGCAGCGGCCGCGTTTAGTGCAGTTAGCCACTGCTATCTTCGTCCAAAATATCCAAACTGGCCATATAACTTATTTACTATGGTTCATGGAAAGACAAAAGAAGAAACAGACTCTATCATCGCTGAGATGGCAAAAGAGATAGAGTCAAAATCACACATGCCACTCTATAGCTCAAGAGAGTTTAAAAAAGTTCGTATCGAATACTTTACTAAAGATATGGACGAGTGGGAAGAAAAATATCAAGAGGAAAAAGCATAATGGAATTATTTTTTGAACTAGAAGTTGTTTATATTGTCATTGGTATCTTTATTCTTAGTGTAACAGCAGTTGTCACAACAAGAGAGTTTATGCCAAAAGTAGCATTTATGCGAGGAATGTTAAGCGTTGGGTCAATCTTAATTATCATGATATTAGCACACTATTTTATGACTACTTCTCGTATGAATGGTGTTCAAGCTATCTTTAATGATGGAGAAACTATTATTTGTGAAAACAAGATGCAAAGAAGCATATCAAGATCAGTTTTAATCTCAAAAGAGCTGGGCTGGAGACTTGAAGATAATAAATTCAAAAACGATGACTATGAGAGAGATTTCCATAGTTCAAGATGTATAGAATTTGATGGCATAGAACCAGAAGTGCAATGAGAGAGATATTTAAACGCTACTCTATGGCACTTATGTTTCTGTTCTTAGTTATTGTCTTGATGATAGCTGGGACTATGGGTGTTATGAAGTTTGGCGATAAGATGATAAGAGACACAGGTCTTGAGATGAAACCACGAGGAGAGAGTTTAAACAGATGAGTTTGAGTATTATTTTAACTGTCGGGATAGTTTTGAGCATAATCTTTCATTTCATAGGCGTTTATGCTGGTGCAAAAAAGATTGTTTGGTTAGCTATAGTTCTTATCTGGGGGGCAGCTATAAACATAGCTATGAGTGAGATTAAACCATCTGGATACAAAGCGGTAGAGAAGATGAAAGGTCAATATAGTGACACAGATGCCCTTATAAAAGAAGCAGGAGAGAAAATCTCGGTTTATGAACTTGTCCTTATCAAAAATAGCTACGCTATAAACCATCCTAAGAGATGAGAAAAACCATAGGCATTGTTGGCTGTGGATGGCTTGGGAAAAATCTCAGCCAACAGCTAAGTGACTCTTTTGATGTTGAGTGCTATAAGAGAGCCACTACAGATGCGAAGCCTTCATTTTGGCAAAGAGATATCATTATTATCGCTATAAATACAAAAGATAACTACCTACAATCTCTGAAAAAATTCTCTAAACTTATATCAGATAAAGCTAGCATTATCCTTATGAGTTCTACCTCTGTTTATAGAGAGTTTGACAAAGAAATTGATGAGAATTCCATCATAACTAAGATAACTCTTCAAAGAGAAGCTGAGATGCTGATGCAAAGATTAAATAAAAATCTTATCATCTTGCGTCTTGGTGGCTTGATGGGTGAAGATAGGATTTCAGGCAGATGGAAGAGTGCATCTTCATTTTCTGACTCCTTTGTCAACTACATACATAGAGATGATGTTATTGCTATCACAAAAGAGTTGATATTTCATGGTATTTCTAGTGGCATCTACAATCTCGTAGCGCCTCTGCATCCGCTAAGATCAGATGTTCATAAGAAAAATTCTAAGATTTTTGGTTTTGAGCTAGGTACATTTGAGGGTAAAAGTAATCGCATGGTAAACTCACAAAAGATTATAGGTGAGCTAAACTATACTTTTTTACATCCAGACCCACTAAAGTTTTGGGACTGAGGATTTTAAACTCCACAAAACCCCAAATCTATTCTGGTTATTTAGCTTAAAAGTTGTTCACCTCGAACAATTTTTTGAAATTAGTTACTCTTCGCTAGTGCTGCAAAATCAATCTCTTGCGGCTTGTTTTCATCTTTTGCTTTTTTATCTTCTTCATAGTTCCCTGTAGTAAAGATATACTCACTACTCTTTAAGGTACAGCCTTTCATTCCAGGTACACAAGGCTTTTTAACAAGCTTGCATTGTCCTTTATAATCGTGTTGGCAAGTCCATCCCATCTTCTTAATTCCTTTATTTTGAGTTGATAATTTTGAGAACTCCATCATCATCTTCATAGAGTTCAAAAGTTTTTTTAGTCATTCTCTCATTGGTTCTAAGTTCTATCCCTCTATCTGGATTGTGAAGTCTATATGTGATATGATTAAAGCCTTTTAAAGACTCACTCAGCACTATCTTCGCTTCAAATATATCTGGATATGCTTGCTCTATTTTTGCTCTTAATTTATCATACTGAATCTGCTTATAATCAAGTTTTTCTTTTAGTTTTTTATAGCGAACCCTGATTACCTTACAAATTTTAAAGTTTTTTATAAGAGTTAGTGGTATCTCTTGCTTCTCACTTTGATTTTTGATGATAAGTTCTTTTATTTTCTGGCATGATTTTAAACTCTCTTTGACCTTTCTCGCACTATCTTTAAACTCACGCTGAAGTTCATCAAACTCATCTTTTACCTTTTTAAAATAAGCGCCATCATCTGATTTAGTCTCATCAAAACCACTATTTACTAAAGCATCTAAGATGAATATATTCTCTTCACCTTTTACTTTTTCTATCCCTATGTGTTGGGAAGCTTCCATAGTTACGTGTGATCCTAAGCTCTCTATTGTTATTTTTTTAGCCCTAATCTTTCCTCTTGTAGCATTTTTCACTATAGCCTCATCGGCTATGATCTCTCCACCCTCAAGATTTTTAACTTCAACTTTGCGAGCTGTAACCTTTCCCTTGTGAAGACTAATGGAAGCGTTTATACACTTTATAGAAGAGTCCCCATGTGTTTGCCCCTCAACTTTTACTTCTCTAGCTTCTATCTGGGTGTTTGGCCCAACACTTCCCTTTATAAAAATATTTTGAACCTTTACATGCATTCCCTCTTCTATAGCATCTTCAAGGGGGTTATTTTTTATAACATTTATAGTTATCTCTGAATCTAAGTTAGAGTTGATCGTTCCTGTAGTTTTAAAAGATATCTCATCAACATCTATACTGTTTGCCACGTCGTACTGATTGCCACTCTTTACAAGATAACCACTCTTTCTTGAGAGATATTTTATATTCTCAAAACTATCTTGAACCTCTATGCCATCTTCAACTGTAAAAGTAGGAGTCACATCAAGGTTTACGCTTTTAACTTCAATAATTTTGCCCTTACAAGTTCTACCATGCTTACCCTGCTGAGGCTTTATAAACTCAAAAAGCTCCTCTCCCTCAGTACAGCTGAGCATAAAACCTCTGTTTGAGTAGTCAATTCTGCCTGAGCTATCTTCAACTCCTACATTGTTGTTCTCTTCTATGCTCATGTGCAGCTTAGGCTCTATTGATTCTACTGCTTCTAAACCTTTTGCTACGAGTATTTTTTTATCCTCTTTAAAAGTGACTTTTTTTACTCTTTTTATAGCCTTTACAAACTCCTCTATAGTTGTCTCAAAATCAACATCAAAGAGATAAAACAAGATGCCAGCTCTTAGTTTTCTCTCATCTATATAGTCTAAGAAATCATCATAAATATTATCATAATACTCTATCTGTGAACCTCTTTTTATTACAAAATAAGCGAGAGTTTCATCTTCATTAAACTCTATCTCACTTATCATTCTTAAAAAAGGATACCCTTTGTAGTAGGGGCTGACTGTGATGTCATAATGTTGTTCAAACTCAATAGTTTCATCTCTTAAGTACTCTTCGCTAGCATATTTACTAAGTTCTGCATCAGATATACTTGTAAGCTCTGCCTCTTTGCCCTTGATAAAAGTTTGTATAGCATTGATTCGTATGTAGAGTCTTGAGATGGGTATAGAATTTTGTGCAGCAATGCGTAGGAGTTCCTTGTAAACATTTTGTGTGGTGATGTCTATAGGCTTTGTCATGTTTAGCTCTTTTGCTTGTTTTGAATCAAATTCGCTTTAATTATACCCATTTCTGTTAAATAGTAGATTATCTTTTTTTATATATAATGTCTATATATAAAAAAAGAGTGAGACATAGATGCAAGCTATAGAGCGTTATTTAAAAATCATAGACGTAAAAGATAAACCAAAAAATATAACTGATATAAACTTTCTTATAAAAAAACACCTACAATCGCTACACTTTTGTAATTTTCCTGTTTTACTAGGTGAAGATATCTCCTTAGAGCTAGAAGCGATAGTTGAGAAAATGGTAGAACAAAAAAAAGGAGGCTACTGTTTTGAGCATAACAAGCTTCTTTATGAAGCATTAAAGTATTTTGGTTTTGAAGTTGAAGCTCCTTTTGCTAGAGTTTTAAACAACCAGAAGATAGATGTACCAAAGACGCACCGATTTACCCTTTTAACACTGGGTGGTGAGAGGTATATTGTAGATGCTGGCTTTTCATTTATGTCACCAAATTCTGCCATCAAGTTTGGCGATACTCCAACAAAGACTATCTTTGAGAGAGACTACATCGTAAAAGAGTTAGATGCAAACAACTTTGAGTTAGCGCTAATGCGCAAAGAGGGACTCTATACTCTCTACTCTTTTGATTTGACTAAGCATAACGAAAGAGATTTTGAGATGGGGCATTTTTACTCTTCTAAGCATAAAGATGCACCCTTTGTGAACAATCTCGTCCTCTCAAAGATTACAGATGCAAAAATCTATTCCCTAAAAAACAACTCCTATCATGAGATATTTAAGGGAACAACAGAAGAAGTCATCATAAAGACACAAGAGCAATTTAGTGCTATCTTAAGAGATATCTTTGAGTACAATATATCTGAGAAAGATATGAAATATCTCTTTGATAAGTTTATTTACTTGTAAACTTTACAAGTAAGCCCTCAAAATCTCTTAAAACAGCATAACATTATCAACTAACAAAAAAAGCGTACTAATAAACTCCTGATTTATCTATAATAGTAGAACTCTCTGATTAATCTATAAACTAGATTCCGTGTCAAGCACGGAATGACGGGCGCGTGCCATTCTGGATAAACAAACCGTCATCCTGAACTTGATTCAGGATCCAACCCAATAGTTCTTCAGAGCATTCAATAAAAAAATAGAGGTTTTCATGTCTTGTAATAAATGTAACGAAGTGTTTCGTCTTGAGAGTTCTGCTGCAAAACTATACTGGATGAGTGAAGTTGATGAACTTACTCAAAAAAGTAAGATATTTTTAAAAAAGTTAGGCTTTGAAGTTTATGAAAATGGTGGCATCAACTACATAGAACTCCCAGATGCTAAACTATTTTTTGAAGAAAACATAGATGCTATACTAAACACTTTTAACTCTCTTGAGAGCGAAGACATCCGTTTGCACATTCAAAATAAAGGAACGGAATTTAACTTCACATCTATCTTAGGTGCAAAAACACTCCAAAGATATACAAATCTCATCGAAGACAAAGAGTTTTTTGACATTGTGCAAAACAAGAGTCTCACTTCATACTTTCAGCCCATCATAAAAGCAGATGATAGGAGTATCTACGGCTACGAGGCGCTCATTCGTGGAGTAAAAGCAAATGGCGAGTTAGTTTTTCCTGATGTTTTGTTTGAAAAATCGACTAGAAATGACTTAAATTTTAAGCTCGACAGACTCTGCAGAGAGTCGGCTCTAAAGACAGCTGCAGTCAAGCAAATCACACAAAAAGTCTTTATAAACTTTATCCCAACTGCCATTTATGATCCTGAATTTTGCCTAAGTTCAACTGTAAAATGGGCAAAACAGTTAGAGTTTGATCCTAAAAATATCATCTTTGAAGTGGTTGAAACTGAGGCTGTTAAAGATAAGGAACATCTAAGTAATATCTTAAAATTTTACCAAAAACAAGGCTTTGAGATAGCACTTGATGATGTTGGAGAAGGGTATTCTAGTCTAAATATGCTTATAAAATTAAGACCAAATATCATAAAAATAGATAGAAATATCATTCAAGATATCCATAAAGATGAGCTAAAACAGTCAACCTACAGAGCACTCTACAATTTAGCAAAAGAGAACGGCATCAAAGTCCTAGCAGAAGGTGTTGAGAGTTCATTTGAACTAGAAGCTATAGAGAGTATCGGAGTAGATCTTATACAAGGTTATTACTTTGGAAGACCAAGTGCAGAGCCACTTAGAAAACTTAGTGTTTAAGCACTAAGTTTTTGCTCTACATACTATACAAAAGATACTCTATCTCTTCTAAAAGCCTTTTGTTATCAACTCCATTAGCCAATGCATATCCAAGTGCTCCACCAGCTCCAGCACCCTCTTTTGCTTCTCCATCATCATACTTTTTAAGAAACTCTATAGTCGTATCTTTAAATGAAAAACTTGTATAGATGGCGTGTGGTTTGTAGCTAAGAAGTGAGAGGATATGGGCGATATCTGAATTTTTATCATCAACTACCCATGCTGTAGTTGCAAGGGTTATATTATCACTTTTTATGCGCATTAGCACATCTTCTTTTAGCTTGTCAGCTATAAGTAAAACCGCTGCCATTTGAGTTCCTCCTGCTAAGACAACATGAAATCTCCTAGATGCTTCAAGCAGAAATCCAGCATTAAATATAAGCATATTGTCACCCACAATTGAGAGTTTCTCAAAACTACTCATATCGTCATCTATCAAAGATATGGCTCTCTTTATAGTCTCATCTTTTATACTTTTTGGTACATTTAAAAAGCTAGATGAGAAATCTTTTGCACAATCATATCCCAAAGATAGAGCAGAAGCAGCAGCTGTAGTTGTCCCACTTGGCACGCACTCTGCTAAGATGAGATAATTTCCCTTTAATTCATACTCCCTTCCTGCTCTCATTCCTTTCTCAAACACGCTCTTTGCATCTATGTTTGCGCCAGTTGCAATGGAGTCTGACGCTTTTATGCCAAAGCCCTGCGAACTTGTCTTTTGTGGAGCTTTTGTAAGCCCTAAATCATAAGTTAAGATAGAGCTAAATGGAGTTAGGTTATGAACAGCTCTTGTTATGATAGCAGGCGTTGGCACACCTGATGGAGTCTCTGGAACTTCACCTAAAGAGAAGACCTTTGCATTTGTTATAAACTCCGCATCAAGAGTAGGAGTTAGTGAGATCATACCTGGGATTCCAGCTTGTGTTATGCCCTCTATTTCACATGTTTTAGTGACAGATGCGGTTAGCAAGAAGTCTGCCTTTGCTTGTGGAAGCGAGTCCTCTTTGTTTGAGAAAATATTATATGTTTTTATCTTTTATCCTTTTTGTGATGATTGAGCCATACCCTACTTTTATGCTAAACGCCTCTTCTAGACTTATACCATCTAAGATGCAAAAGAGAGTCCTAATAACTCCAGCATGAGTTACAATCAAGATATTTTCTTTTTGCAGTGATGGCAAAAACTCTAAAAAAAACTTCTCTACTCTTGCAATAAACTCTTCGTAAGACTCTCCATCTAAAAGAGTTATCCATTGTAAAAAGTCTTTATACTCAACACCCTCTTTAACAACTATTTGCTCATAACTCATACCCTCATGAGCGCCCCAAGATTTCTCTCTTAGTCTATCTGTGTAGATGATATTTTTTGCATGAAATGACCCTTTTATGCTATCTTTTGTACGCCTCAAATCAGAGCAAAAAACAGCATCAAACTCTAAAGCATCTAGTTTTTTTGCTAGCTCTTTTGCCCTGCTCTCTCCATCTTTTGAGAGTCCTATATCATTATGTCCGTTATAGCAATTCTTATATTTCTCATCCACTTCGCAGTGGCGAACGAGTGTTAGTCTCATAAGGTAAACAGAAGTAGATTTAGTAAGATAAGCTCACTTACTTCAATAGTAAAGCCATATATATCGCCACTAAAACCGCCATATCTTTTTATGAAAAAACTCTTTATAAAAAACAGAACCAGCAAAGCACATAGTAGAACTAACCAAGCGTTAAAAAAGGCGACTAAGACAAGAGAGTAAAAGAGTGTGATAAGCATCAGGGGCTTTGTAAACTCCTCTTTTGCTAAAGCACCCATTCCATTTTGACTTATATAGGGGTAGAAGTAGATTGCTAAAGTAGCATTTAAACGAGATAACATAAGGATGATGGGAAGCAGATAGATAGCCTCAAAATGTGCTAAAGATGAGGCTTTTGCTATCAAAAAAGTAGCACTCATTATCATCCCCATCCCACCTACATTTGAGTCTTTCATAACTTCTAGTGCTCTCTCTTTTGAGACATAAAGTCCATCAATAGTGTCACTTAGCCCATCAAGATGCAAAGCACCAGTTAGCAAAACCCACAAAATAAAGATGATGATACCAAGATGAAAAGAAGCGATAAAAGGAGCTAAAAGAGTATAAACTCCCCAAAGAATAGCGCCGAGAAAAAACCCAACAAGTGGATAAAACATCACTGCATATCCATTTATGCCTTTGAAAAAATCGTGAACTCTGAAAAAGGGAAGAGCTGTAAGCATTGAGACTGAGAGAGCGAAACCTTTAAAGATATCTCTCATTTTATTCTCACAGAGATGCCAGCGATAGTGTGATAGACCTCATCGCACTTTGAAGCTATAAGTTGAGAGAGCCTGCCGCTTATATCTACAAACTCTCTTGCGAGTCTATTTTGAGAAATCACGCCACTTCCAACATCATTTAAAACAAAAACAATCTCTCTATCGAGTCCTAAAATCTTCTCTATCTCACTCTCTATCTCTAAAAAACCAAAGCCATGGTGTAGCATATTGTTTATCCACATACTCACACACTCTACGAGTACAGCCTTTTCACTCTTTGCTACTACCTCATATAGATGCAAAGGCTCTTCAATAGTCTCAAAACTATCGCTTCTACTAAGTTTATGAGCATCTATTCTCTCTTGCATCTCTTTGTCTATAAACTCAGTAGTTGCGAGATAGATAGGCTTTTTTGTAGAGTTTTTCACTATATAGTTTTGTGCATTTAGTGATTTACCACTCTTGATGCCACCTATAAAAAGAGTCTTTTTCTTTATCCTAGAGTTCATATTTATATCTTAATGCCTTGAATTTTTTTCTTCTCTAACTTCTCATACATCTCTAAGATATTGTGATAATCATCATGAAGAGTTAGGTCTATAAATGTTTCCTCTTTACTAAGAACTCTTTGTGCTTTTTCTATACTCTTTTTAGAAAAAACATTAAAGAGAGCCTCTCTGTACTCCTCGTAATCAAGCCCCTCTTCTTCCATATAGATAAGTTCTGAGATTACTTTTGCATCTTTTTTTGCGCTAAATTGTAAAAAATCCAGTGCTGCATCTCTATCATCTAAGAGAAGATATATATGCGCTTTAAACTCCGCCATTGTGAAGTTGTTTTTAAATATAACGCCTATATATTTATCCATATTTAGAGAGTCGTCTAGTGAGATAACTGCATCTAAAATATCTTCAGCGTCATAGTCGCTAGAGTTTAAAACCATGTCTCGGATAGCTTTTGCACTATTTTTATTGTTATATACTAAATCTTCTATAGGATAGACTTCTGAGATGCTAGGGATGAGCATCTGACATGAGTAAAATCCAAGATAGTCATACTCTCTTAGATAGATCTCCTTACCCATCTCTTTAGCGATACCCTTTAAAAATTCTAACTCATCCATCTCTGATTCATACTTCCAAGGCGAGAACTCAAAACTCTTTTTTGAGCTTAAAAATCCAAAGGCATGTTTAGCATTTGAATCTACAAAGTGAGACTCTAAGTTGAAGCTATCACGCACTATGTTCATATCAAAGCTAGGTGTCTCAAAATCATCAAGCCTCTCAAGTGAGCGACCTTGCATAAGCTCTGTCATGGTTCTCTCTAGGCTCACCTCAAGGATAGGATGTGCGCCAAAAGATACAAAAAGAGTTGAGTTTTTTGGGTTTATAAGAGAGATGGCAGTCACAGGAAAAACGCCACCAAGAGATGCATCTAAAGCTTCTACTATATATCCAAGTTCGCGAAGAGCTGAGATATCCTCATTTAGCTTTGTAAATGGTTCTATAACACTTTGTGGAAATTTTGGCAGAGCGTAGCCATTTTTGATAATCTCAAACTTAGCATATCTCTCATAAATCTCACTCAGAGCTTGAACTTGAGCCTCATTTTTTGTATTTCCAGCGGCTAAGCCGTTGCTTACATAGAGATTGTGCAAGATATTTATAGGAAAATATATCTTCTCTTTTGAAGAGAGTTTTAGAAAAGGAATCGAGATAACTCTGTCACTATATTCTGAGTTAAAGTCAACAAAGTCCTCTCCCATAAGTTCACCACTAGCATCATAAATATCTAGCAACTCTTCACTTAAAAAATCTCCATCAAGCTCAAATGCCACCTCATCAGGGTAGTGTTTTTGGTTAGGAATATAAAAATCACTAAAGAATATATTTGTCTGAAGCCTCTCAATATACTCTCCATAAGCACTAGCCATGGCAGCTTCTTTTAGTGTGCCTTTTCCATTTGAGTAGATATGATTTGGTGCTTCACGGGAGCTAAGATTTAACGAGTAGCAATTTTGCAAAGAGTGTTGTCCATCTGAGATATTAGTTTCGCATCCAACATCTTCTAAGATTTTTTTCATCTTTTTGATTGAGACTTCTAGCGGGGCATCTTTTGATAATATATTCACTGTTTTTCCAATATTTAGATATAAGTGAGTATATTATACACATAAAGAACTTAGTCGGATGAGTATATCTGTTTTTAAAACTCATCCAACTAGTCTATTATTTCTTTTTGGGGATTGCATAATAAGCTGCACACCAACCTTGTGGATCGATTGATCCCTCTACCATTCTACACTCATTTGTTTCAGGCAAAAAGTGCATACAATCAGCACAAATCTTTCCATCTTTTGGAGTATCTTGATACTTATACTGAGCCTTGGTTCCTTTTGCTAACAAAGGCGTGGCACTAAAGGCAGCAAGACCTAAAATCGTCATATATCTTAGAAACACTCTTCTTGATAAATCATTCACAGTAACCTCCTAGTAGTATGTTAGTATCGCAAAATCGATAAGATTTATTATAACACAAGATTATACTATTTGAGACTTTTTTATTTTATAATAGATAATTAATGCTCTGAAGAATTGTTCAGTTAGATCCTGAATCAAGTTCAGGATGACGCATGTCCTGTCATTCGAGATGTAACAACCAAGCCTAATTCAGTGAGTGTTCAGTATGACGCATGTCCTGTCATTCCGTGCTTGACACGGAATCTAGTTTATAGATTAATCAAAGCGTTCTATTTACAAAATCCACAAAGAGAATTTTTTAGCTTTTATTTTTGAGTTTTTGAGTTTTTCATGCGCTGCATCAATCATAGAACTATCTATTGCAACATAGCTCTGTCTATCGTAGATATCGATTTTTCCTATGCTACTTCCACTTATGTTTGCATCTTTTGTTAAAGCTCCTAAGATATCTCCAGCTCTAAGTTTATCTTTTTTACCACCCTCAATCACAAGCGTGATAAATTTCGGTTTCATCTCAAATCCGTTTACAACTTTTAACTCACTTATATCCAAAAATTCTCTTTGGGCATCTCTATACTCATCTGCTTTATCACTTTCATAAGCAGTGTAGAGACTAAAAGCCAAACCATCGCATCCAGCACGACCTGTTCTTCCGATACGATGAGTGTAAATCTCAGGAGAGTGTGGCAAGTCGTAGTTTATAACCATACTTAGCTCTTTTATGTCTAGTCCGCGAGCCGCTACATCAGTAGCTATAAGAATAGGGCAACTCTTGTTTGCAAACTGAACTAAGACATCAGTTCTATCATACTGTTCTAAATCTCCGTGGATTGCGAGTGCATCTATCTTTACTTTTTGTAGGTTTTTAGCAAGCTCATCAGCTTCTATCTTTGTGTTTGTAAAGATAATGGCATTGTCTAGTTCAAAATTACTTAGTATCTTGATGATGGCATCTAGCTTGTCGTTAGCTTCATAAAATCTCTCATGAATCCTATTTGCAACTTCTTTTGAGGCGGTTTTTACAAACTCCGCTTCATGCGTAATAGTAGCCGCCACATCTTTAACCTCATCGGTATATGTAGCTGAGAAAAGCAGTGTTTGCTTTCTCTTTTTGCAAAATGAGAGTATCTCATTTATCTCATCACTAAAACCCATATCTAGCATCCTATCAGCTTCATCAAGGACTAAAATATCAAGCTCATCTAAACTCAGAGTCTCTTTTTTAAGATGCTTTAAAATGCGTCCACAAGTTCCAACTACTATGTGAGCACCATGCCTTAGAGAGCCTAGTTGTGGACCAAAAGCCGCACCTCCACAAAGTGTAAGGATTTTAACATTGTGAGTTGCACGAGCTAAGAGTCTAAGCTCTTTTGCAACCTGATCTGCAAGTTCTCGTGTTGGGCAAAGTACCAAAGACTGAGGTTTAAACTTTTTAACATCAAGCTTCTCTAAAAGTCCAATACCAAAAGCCGCAGTCTTACCGCTTCCTGTTTTTGCCTCAGCTACTACATCTTTACCCTCTAATATGAAAGGAAGTGCTTGAGATTGAACTTCTGTCATCTCTTTATAGCCTATCTCATCTAAGTTTGCTAACATCTCTTTTGATAAAGATAAATTTGAAAACTTCATTAGTAGATCTCCTTTACACGACCAACTTCACCACTCATAAGTCGCACTTTTATGCCGTGCGGATGAGATGAAGACTTTGTAAGGATGTCTCTGACTATGCCATCAGTTAGCAGTCCACTCTGTTGATCTTGCTTTAGAACAATAGCCACGCTTTGACCATGTTTTATATCTTTTCTTTGTGTACCATCCATAACTGAACCTTTAGTTTTTAAGTGTGTGATTATAGCAGTATTGTGCTAAGTTCCCATAGCGTGCTTTAGTTGGTACATCATGATAGATGCTGCAACACCTACATTAAAACTCTTTACACCTTCAGCCATCTCTATGCTTAGAACCTCATCACATAAACTTAGGATTTCTTCTGATATTCCCAGACCTTCATGCCCCATCAAAAGAGCCCATTTTTGAGTACTTTTCACTTGTAAAAGAGGTGTTGAGTCTGGTGTAACTTCTGCTGCATAGACTCTATATCCATTTTTTTTAAGTCTCTCTATAGTCTCAGATATATCTTCATAGATATGAATTTTTAGCTTGCTTGCATATCCCATAGAGACTCTTAAAGCTCTTCTTCCATAAGGATGCGGTGCTTGACGAGGTAAAAGAAAAGAGCCCACTCCAAGAGCGGCTACACTTCTTGCAATTGAGCCAACATTCTCCGAAGATGATATAGCATCTAACATCAAGATGTTATCTCCTAATTCTTCTAGCGGTATCTCATCTGGGCGAATCCCATGCAACATGCAGTTATGATGAATCTTATGACCTACAATGCTCTTCATCTCCTCTTTGGTTGTAAGAAAAAGATTCTCTATTTTTTTTGACTCTAAAAGATGAGAAAACTCATCGTAGTACTTTTTTGTTGCTAAGACGCTTTTAACTTCTATATCACAAGAGAGGATCATATTTACAACCTTTGGGCTATCGGCTATAAAGCTCTTATCCGCACTAAAAGCGTTGTCTCTTAGATGATGATAGATTGCTAGTTCTGGAGTGTTTATATTGTTTATTATTTTATATTTCATCTGCGGTATAATAGCACAAACAGAGGAGCTTCACATGAAATACTCGACATCTTTTCGCATCTGGCACTGGCTAAACGCTTTAGTTATCCTAGGACTTATCAGCACTGTACTTTTGAGAAAAACTTTTTTAAGTTGGAGGACAAACTCTGAGCTTATCACGCTAGAACTCTCAAAGATTGACATTAGCATAACAAGTGAGCAAGCAAAAGTCATAGCAAAAGCCATCAGAGCTGGTATGTGGGAGTGGCACATTATCTTAGGCTACGCTCTAGTTGCCCTAGTTATCTTTAGAATCTATCTCTACTTCAAAGACACTTCAAAAAAAGAGAGTTTTGCTTCACTCAATATACATAAAAAAATAGTCCGCATCTCTTACTACATCGTATATGCAACTATTCTTTTTATGAGTGTAAGTGGGCTTACAATCTACTTTTATGAGACTCTAGGACTTACAAAAGAACTCGCTCATAGCATAAAAGATATCCATGAGCTAGTATATAATGTCCTTTTATATTTTGTACCACTTCACATCATTGGTGTTTTTATAGCTGAAAACAGAGATGAAAAAGGGATAGTATCTACCATGATAAATGGTAAAAAAAATTAAAATAAGAGAGTGTAAACTTTATGCGAGAGGAGAATTTCTCGCATAAAGAACTAGAAGAAGAATGAAATTTTTGTCTCTAAAAATTTACGCGCCGAATAAATCAGTCATCATACCTTGATACCAATTGTGTGTACCTTTGCCAAGCGCTGCTGAGCGTTTGTTGTTTGCTTTTTTATCGCCTACTATCTTTTTGATAGGATTTCCCTCTGGATCTTTTGCATCTACAAGAGAAAAAGCCGCTGAGATAGAGATTGCTTCTGTATCATTAACCATCGAGTAGCATGTATTTACAGGTAGTGTTACATTTGTTATCTCTTTGGTACCTTTGATTCTGCTTGCTATCTGATCTGCGACAATATACCCTTGACCATTAGCGATAGAGCCTGATTTAGGATATGGATATCCACCCACAGAGTCACCAATCACGAAAACTCTATCGTCTGCTTTAGTTTGAAATGTAGGCACTTTCATACTTCCCCATCCAGCTTTACCCATAGATACACCTGCTTTTTCAATCAGCTCTGACGCAGCATTTACAGGGATAAGATTTGCCGCATCAAACTTAACAATTTTCATCGTTGTTTTTAAGTCTGCATCTGTCACAGCCACTTTAAGCTCTTTTTTGTCAAGATCTACACCTTTGACTGAAGAGTTTGGATGAAACTCTACAATGTCCGCATATAGCTCTTTATATGCAGCCATAAAACCTGGCCCTTTTGGCTTTGGACTATCTTTTGGATCTAAGATAATCACTTTGCCATCTATATCGTTCTTTCTAAAGTAGTTCGCAATTAGTGCCGCTCTCTCATAAGGTGCTGGCGGGCATCTATAGGCACCATCAGGTATAGAGATGATAAAATTACCTCCCTCAAAGTCTTCTAAAATCTTCTTGAGTGCCGCATGTTCACTTCCTTGCATTAAAGCCGGTGGGCACTCTTGGCGGCATCTCTCAGCCATCTGTGCATCATCACCAAACCAGCCAGAGTAATCATAACGAATCCCAGGAGAGAGAACAAGATAGTCATAATCTATGGTGCCACAAGTCGTTGCAACTGTTCTTGATTTACGGTCAATATCTGTTACAGTTGTTTGGAGCATCTTATATCCATACTCTTTTGCTGCAGTAAAAAAGTCACGAGTTAAAAAGTCAAGAGGAATCTCTCCTACGAGCCACTCATTTGAGATTGGACATGAAGTAAATAGTGCTCTTTTTTCAAGGACTACTACCTCTGCATCTGGTGCTTGTTTTTTAACATTTCGTGCAGCTGTTAATCCACCCCATCCACCGCCAACTATAACAACTCTCTTACCAGCTGATTTTGGCATCAATTTTTTTACTGCCGCCTCTGATTTTATCTCAGGTGTCACACTAGCTGAAGCTGCAACTCCACATCCCGTCACAGCAAAAGCTGCGACACTAAGACCTGAAGCCTTGAGTAAATTTCTTCTTGATATATCCATGTCTGTCTCCTTTGTTTGTTTTAGATTTTTTAAAATGCTACATTCGCAACAAGACGAGTATGCGCTTGATTGTATTTTCGTGTATCATTTTTACGCTCTACATGAAAGAGTCTTACCCACATCTTTTTGTACGATGGAACTTGGTAAAAAAGGTGAAAATCATGCTCATCAGAGTTTTCGGTGTGTGTTCCAGACATCCCTGTCCATGCATTATTTACAAAGTAGTTTGTTGCTTCTACATCACTTTTATATGAACCATAGTTATAGATAAACTGCAATCCTTCAAGACCAAGATTTTTAAAGTCATAGTTAAAGCCTAGCTTGTAAGCATCTGTATCTGCACGGTTTTCATTACGCGAGAAGATTGTACTTGTGTATCCAAAGTTTCCACCCCAAGGATCAATCACATGCCCTTTTGTATTTTTACTATATGCCGCTATAAAAACAAAATCTTTTATTTTTGCCTTTGCTTGAAGACCAAAATAAAGAGCATCTATACCACCATCACTTTCACTTAACCTTGTTTTATATAATGGGTCTTGCTGTGATGGGGTATGTGAGATGCCAACAACAGTTTGCTCTGCCTTAAATGCTGCTCCTGCCCCAGAATCTGTAAAGTTTCCGACATCTTTTTGATGCAATACTTGAGCACTAAACATAAGATTAGCAGCTGAGAGTTTCATCTTATAATCAATATCTGCATAGATTGTATTAAACATATCTTTTGCATAGTAGTCCCATACACGCGCAGCTATTGGACCTTCTTGTCCATACTCTACACCAAGTGCTATAAGCCCATTATCGTTATCGTTCTTGTTATTAATACCTGGTTGGCTCATAGCCGCATCACCACCAATAGGACCAAATGCAGCCTCACCCATTGACATAAATTTTTGTTTTCCAAATGTTGGTCTATAGTGCCCAAAGCCTGCACCAGCTGTAATGCCATAAACAGTATCGCCCAAGAGTTGAGCCTCAGTGGTAGCGCGCGTACCAAACATTATATCTGTGATATATGCAGCTTGGATCTTCATATTTTCGATCTCTCCTACAGTTGCTACTACTCCTTGATAAAGATTTGGAATAAGCGTTACTTCACTCTTTGTCATTGGACTTTGGAACTCTTGTCTTCCAAACTTCACATTTGATTTTGAATAAGCATACTGCACAAAAGCCTCACCAATAGTTGCATAGTTCTCGAATCTTCCATCAGCTCCAAGTTCTTTATTTCCTAAAAGCCCACCTGCAACTTGGTTATAACCATCATGGCTCAATCTGTCCCAATCTGTAAGACTTGTATCATGTGTTGCATAAACTGCCGTACCAAAGCTAAGCCCAACAAGTGAGTCTGTTTGGTATTTGAGTTTACCTCCCACCACACTTCCTGTAATAGCAATATTTCTTGATGTTGATTCATTTATATGGTGCAAGCGAACATAACCCTCACTTTTTCCATTTTTAAACATATCTACTAAATTTTCAGCCCCCATAGCTTGTGTTGCAATAAGTGCACTAAGCGATAAAACGATCCCTTTTCTCATCTCTTTTCTCCTTAAGATTTTTGATATCAGTGGAATTTTACTTGTCCTAGATGAAAAAATCATTAAAATGTGATGATTTTGTGTTATAAAAGAATCTCCATAGATATAATAAACTATAATAGTTGGCATGAGAATACTTATAATAGAAGATGATAATAAAATGAGAGTTATGCTAAGCGATGCTCTCGCACCCTTTTACACAGTTGATGCATTAGGCTCGCTTGAAGAGTCCTATGTTTATATAGAGAGCTTCGTTTATGAAGCACTTTTGCTAGATAGAAATCTATCTGGGGTCGATGAGGGCATGGAGATTATTCCAAAGCTCAAAAAACTACAGCCCTCTTGTGCAGTAATGATTGCAAGTGCTTATGGAGGAGTGGAGGAGCGCATTGCTGGTTTGAGTGCTGGGGCAGATGACTATCTTGAAAAGCCTTATGACCTAAGAGAACTTAAGATGCGAATAGATGCTCTAGTTTATCGCCATGCTCCTGATATTATTGAGATAGATGGGCTTTATATAGATATCAAACTTGAACAACTTCGCTATGAGCAACAACTTCTGCACCTCTCCAAAAAAGAGCACGACCTTCTCTTTTTTCTAGCAGCTCATCCTGATAAGATCTTAACGCGTGATGATATCGCAAATGCAATTTATAACGATCCCACCTCTATGAGCTCTAACACTATTGATGTCATCATCAGCAATATCCGCAAAAAACTTCCCATAAACCCCATAGAGACACTTAAAGGAAGGGGCTATGCTCTTAAAAACATTTAAAGGAAAAATCCTAGCCGTATCTTTAGGAATGACCATCGTCTCTGTTCTTATTTTTGGCTATGGACTCTCTGGCATCTACCATCAACATATGCACAAATGCCTAAACCGAAGTCTCTCTTTTTTGACAAATATGTTCTCTATTGAGTTCGATACAAAAGAGTACTCAAAGACAATGCAAACACAGATGTATCAGCATCCACAACTTCTCAATGTACTTCAAGGAGGATTGATTCATGAGATCAAGATAGAGTTTCTTCTGGACAAACCTCTAACAAATAAAGAGCGGATATATCAATTTAAAAAATTATCTAATGGAGGCTACTTTGCTGTAAGTTCTTCAACTGCAAAAATCAATGAAGAACTTATCAATATGATTAGTGATCGCTGGGTTTTCTTTATCCTTGGCTTTGTTTTTACATCCCTTCTTATCTACTTTCTTGTGCGACTTTTATTTATCCCTTTTAATAAACTAGTAAAGCACTGTCTCACCTGTGAAGACCCTGATGAAAAGCCAGAAAAAGTAACTGGTGGTTCGGAAATAATCACACTACGTGATGCTATTGCATCACTTCAAAAACGAATCAGTAGTTTGCAAAAAGCACAATATCAATCTATGAAGGCACTTACTCATGAACTTAAAACTCCTCTTGCCCAACTCTGTTTGCGTATAGATTTGGCAAACCAAAAAGGGGGATGGAGTGAAGAGTCGAGCCAAGAAGCAAAAAAAGAGATAGATGAGATCTCAAACAAGATTAGTAAAATTTTGCACTCACGCAAAGTTAGCCAAAAGGTAGAAAAAATCCACCTAAAGAAATCTGTCTTGCATATTATAGAAGAGCTTCAACCTTTATGGGAGCATAGAGAACTCACATTTGATGTAGATATGCCGCAAGAAGCGGCTTTAAGTCTCCCCACAGAAGCCTATAAAAGAGTGCTACGGATTCTTATTGAAAACACTATCAACCACAGCCTAAAAGCAGCAACGATTCACATCCATTACAGACAAACTATTCTTAGCATCACAAACCCAATATCAAGAGATAAAAATAAAATCATTTACTCTACAGGAAAGGGTCTAGAGATTGCAAAAACTCTTTGTAATTACTATAAATGGGAGCTTGATATCAATAGCACCGATTCAAAATATCAAACCATGTTACGACTATAATGCCATTGAGATATATTTGAGGGCAACTCTCAATTTTAGAGCCATTAACGAAGAAGTAATTTCACAAAATATCAATTTATGTTATACTTCTTCTACTAAAAAACAGGCGGTGTTTAGCAAAACAAAGTGTTTGCAAATAGGCTAACTAGGATTTTAATTTTTTTGTAAAATCCTAGCTTTTTATCACTAAGGAGGATTATAATGAAAAATATACTAAAATCGATGTTATTGGTCTCTTTCTTGTCATTCGCAACTCTCAGTTATGCGCAAGCTGCAGATATGAAAAGCGGTGATGACTACATGCCAAGCTTGATCACAAAGACACCTCTTGAGGGGCGGATGCTAGCTATTAAAATGGTTAGAAAAACCGTAGGAGCTATTCAAGGGGATTCAAAAATCAAACAAGCAGTTAGAAAAAAGTACCAAGATGACCCTAAACTCTTAATGTACGCAGTAGAACTTGTAGCAATAGAGTTTCAAACTATCGCTATTGCAAATAACTACTGGAGATAACGATAGTAGCCAAAGAACTATGGAGTAGTCTCTTTGGCATCTTCTATTACTTACCTTTTTTAAAGCATCATGCCAACAGAAAAATCAGTTATATTGTAAATTTTTACTAGACTCTCTTATCCACTCTAAACCATCCAGCTATTGAGTATCTTTTTTTTATGGCTGGCAAAACTTCATGTGGAAATTTCTCACTTAAAAACACCACCAGAGTGTCTGCCCTTGGTTCTACTTTTTTTAGAAAACTTCCATCTTCATTATAGATAACTAACTCTCCGCCATCTCCCTCTTGCCACTCTCTGTTTAGATAGTAAACAGTTGTAACAACACGATTTTTAGAGTTTTTAAACGCATCCAAGTGTGTCTCATAAAAATCGCCTTTTCTATAGATAGAGTAATGGCTTTCATAATATGTAAGCACCATAAAAAGAGTTCTATTTAGGTACTCTTTGAGCCCATCTGTAAAGGCTAAAAATTCACTTCTAACTGAGCCGTCATCATCTAACCAGTGGATTCTATCTCGTCTTCTGCTTGTATCTATTTTCTTTGCATCTGAAATCCCAGCGGGCTTAAAATTGTTTTCAATTATTGCATCTTTTAGAAGTCGTTGTGAGAGGTTTTTGCTTATGGCATCTTCTATCACAATATATCCAACATCGACTAAGGCATCTGTTATTTTTGAGTATATTGTTTGGTGCATTTGCGTACCTAATATTGATATCGCATTGTAGTATTTTTTTTGGATTTTTTACTATAGATTTGTATGGTTTTGCGGGGTTAGTCTTTGCATCTAGCTAGATAAGCACTTTACTTATCAGTTTTTAATATAGGAAGCGAGGTTTTAAGCTCGTCCAAGGGGTATGTAGTGAAGTACCCTTGGCTTTGAGCTTCCGTGAACATTTTTCTACCCCAAGCTTTTTCTCAATTCCAGCGAACATTTTCTCTAAAAAATATTCCTTACATTGAAGCTTAGGGCAAAAAATATTCCATACGCTCAAAGCCAAGGGCATTAAATTGGTAAAACTCTAATGTTTTTAGAAAGTTTCTCTTTTAGAGTTGATTCTATCGCATATAGTGTACCAGTTGCTGATGAAGCACAGCCGTTGCAAGCACCTAGATAACGGATATAGATATCTATATATTCATCACTCTTTTTGATGTCTATTACTTCCATATCTCCACCATCCATGATAAGGAACTGTCTAACGCTCTCATCTATCACAGCATCAACTGCTTTTATCTGCTGAACAAGTGTCATGTTAGCAAAGTCTCCAGTTGCACCAGCATCAGCTGCTGCTTTCATTTTTTCCTCATCCATCTCTTTCCTTGTATCTCTTAAAATATCTACCAAGTACCACTCTCTCTCTTCGTGTCCACCTGGTCTAATACAGCTCTTACAAAAACCGCCAGCTTTCGTATAGTCTGTTATTTGCTCAATAGTTGTTAAATCATTTAAACGGATAACTTCTCTTAGAGTGCTTAGACTAACTCTTGCACACTCACAAACGATAATCTCTTCTTCAAAACTCTCAGCATCTACGCCTTTGTAAAGTCCTGCTGCTTTTTTTATAACATCGTAAGCCATAACTGAGCAGTGCATCTTTTGAGGTGGAACGGCTGGAGTATCTGGATCATCACGAAGTGCAAACTCAACATCTATATTTGTGATTTTTACAGCTTCATCTACAGTTTTTCCGATACAAAGCTCAGTCATAATATCAGAAGATGCAATAGCAGTTCCACAACCAAAACTCTTAAACTTTGAATCTACAATCACATCATTTGATGGGTCAATCTCCCAATACAAACGAACAGCATCCCCACAGCTCTCTGCACCAAAGTCTGCAACGATAAGTTGATTACCACGAGATTCTGCTTCTGCTTCGCTAATCTCCCCTTGATGTTGAGGGTTGTTCATCAGTGTTGTTACTTTATTTGAATACGCGTCCCATAGGGACTCGCCTAACATATCTGCTTTTGCCATAACTTTATTTCCTTAATTTTATTTTATCACGATATCGGGCGTCATCATCAACTCACTCACGGATGGTGTAGTTCACAATCCTTTGCTTCTCCGCCTTTTGTTGGTTGTTGAGTTGCGTATGAACTTGAGATACTTCTAAGTCTCTTTACTGCATTTTGAAAGTGACTTATTGCGTAGTCTATCTCTGCATCTGTTGTAAAACGACTAAGACTCAACCGGATTCCTGTGTGAGCTAGTTCATTGTCAGCCCCAATTGCGAGCATAGCTGTGTTTGCCTCTAGCTCTTCACTAGCACATGCTGAACCTGTAGAAGCACCGATTTCACCCTTGTTTAGATCCCAAAGCATACTCTCGCCCTCAACACCTTTGACTGAGACAAGTATTGTATTTGGTGTACGATTCTCTCTGTTTCCGACAATCATCGTATCGCTTATTTGCATGATGGCATCTTCTAGGCGATCTCTCTTTTTTCTAATTTTAGCAGCTGTCTCTTCTATGTTTGTTGTAGCAAGTTCTATCGCTTTTCCCATCCCTACAATATATGGAACATTTAGCGTCCCAGAGCGACGCCCACCCATATGCTCTCCACCATGTAGTAATGGGGTGAGTTTTTGAGAGTTTCTAATGTAGAGTGCGCCTATTCCTTTTGGACCATGAAATTTATGCGCACTCATAGATACAAAGTCAACATGAAGGGATTGTAAATCTACTGGAATTTTTCCTATTGCCTGAACACCATCAGAGTGAAAAAGTACACCTTTTTCTTTACAAATTTCACCAATCTCTTTTATAGGAAATATCATACCAGTCTCATTTGATGCCCACATAACAGATACTAAAGCCGTTTTATCAGTGATAAAGCTACGGACTGTATGAGCTTCAACAACACCTTGATCATTTACTGGCAAATATGTAATTTTTACACCTTGCTCTTCTAAAAATCTACAGGTCGCGAGAATGGATGGATGTTCAACTTCAGTCGTTACCATATGGTTCTTATCTCCATTTAGCACCATATCTACAAATATAGATTGTAACACCCAGTTATTTGACTCTGTCGCACAGGAGGTAAAGACTATATCATCGTTATCGCTGGCATTTAAAGCTGTATAGACTTGATCTATCGCTTTAGCCAAAGCTGGATGCGATGATGTACCAAATTTATGAAGTGAGTTTGGATTTCCATATTGCTCACTAAAGTATGGTAGCATTGCTTCTACTACCAATGGGTCAACCATTGTTGTAGCGTTGTTGTCTAAATAAACTTGCATATTTTACCTTTAATGTAGAGTTGTTTCTAATTAAGACAATTTTTGTCTTCTTTCACTTTTGACATCATATAAAGTTTGTTATTATGTTATGCTTAAACTAAACTGACTTACACTTTTATTTAAGGTATAATTCCATCTAAAAGGGAAATAAGCATGTGCAATTTTAACAAACAAAACGAAAATACAAAAGAACTACTCCATCTTTTAATCTCTAAACTAGCTCAAAAAGCCGGCGGAGCCAACTATTTACTAGGTCTTATTGAGAAAATGAAAGAGATCAAACCAAATGCTTTAATGCATAAAGATAGAAAAATTGTCTCGCAAAAACTTAGTATATCATGGAACAAGTCAGTTTTCAAAGATAAAATAGATGTTTTAGAAGAAATTATACATACGCGCAAGAGTTCAGAGGGTTTAGACTTCAATATCTTAGATGAAGAGAGTGTTAACAAAAGAAAAAAAATACTAAATATGGTAAAAACCATATCCCCAATCAAATTTATAATAACTCCAAGAGATGATAATGAAGCGGAGGGTTTTGAATTTACTGCATTTGAAATTGTAGAAGATTCTAAAGATGATTTTGTAAGCATAAACCCTATCTTTATGTCTATGTTTTTTTGCTCTAGCACTTTTACAAAAAAGGTCCTTAAGTATGAATCTTAATTTTGTACTTATCACCTCTTCACTTAAATTTTAAATCTTAAATGGTATAATCGCGAAATTATTACTTATAAAAAGGTTTATTATGGCTCAAACTATAACAGAGAAAATATTTTCACAACATGTTGGCAAAAAGGTTTTTGCAGGCGAGATTGTCCGCTCTAATATTGACATGGTTATTGGAAATGACATTACAACTCCTATATCTATCAAAGCATTTGATGAGAGTGGCGCTACAAAGCTAGCAAATCCAGATGGTTTTTCTATAGTTTTAGACCACTTTATTCCAGCAAAAGACATTGCATCTGCAAACCAAGCTAGAATAAGCCGTGATTTTGCAAAAAAACATAACCTTAAAAACTTTTTTGATGAAAAAGATATGGGAATCGAGCATGCTCTTTTACCTGAAAAAGGACTTGTAGTTCCAGGCGATGTCATCATAGGTGCGGACTCGCACACTTGTACTCACGGAGCACTCGGAGCATTCTCAACTGGCATGGGCTCAACTGACTTAGCTTTTGCAATGATTACTGGAGGAAACTGGTTTAAAGTTCCAGAGTCTATCAAGGTAAATCTTAGCGGAAAACCACAAGAGCATACTACCGGTAAAGATATCATCTTAGAAATTATCCGTCTTATCGGTGTTGATGGCGCTCTATATAAGACTCTAGAATTTACTGGAAGCACAATAGAGCATCTAAATATGGATGATAGATTTTCAATGTGTAACATGGCTATAGAAGCTGGGGCTAAGAGTGGAATAGTTGCATATGATGATGTTACAAAAGAGTTTTTATCTGATAAAAATTTAGCAAGAGAGCCTAGAATTCATCACTCTGATGCAGATGCATCTTATGTAGAAATTTTAAATATAGATGTAGCTAAGCTTGAGCCAGTTATCGCATATCCTTTCTTACCATCAAATGGCCACTCTATATCGCAAGCCGTAAAAGACAATATAAAGATAGACCAAGCCTTTATAGGTAGCTGTACAAATGGTCGCTTGGGAGATTTAAAGGTTGCATCTGAGATATTAAAGGGGCAAAGAGTCCATGAAGATGTACGCCTAATAGTCACTCCAGGAACACAACAAATTTTAAAAGAGGCTTATAGACTAGGCTATATAGATGCTATAATAGATGCAGGAGGAGTTGTCTCAAATCCTACATGTGGAGCTTGTTTGGGCGGATATATGGGGATTTTAGGTGATGGCGAAGTAGCCGTATCCACAACTAACCGTAACTTTGTAGGTCGCATGGGTTCTAGAAGCTCTAAAGTATATTTAGCAAACTCAGCAGTAGCGGCCATATCAGCTATAAAAGGCTATATAGCAGATCCGAGAGTTTAGTAGTTATCCCTCACTACTAGCTCACTAATTTTTAATAAGATTCAAAAAAACAAAAGGAAATACATGAAAAAACTTCTTCTAATACCAACACTTTTACTATCGTCAAGCCTTATGATGGCCGCAGACTATGAAATCACACCTATGATTGGCTATAACATTGCCGAGGGAAATATTAATTTAGATGACTATACAACTTTTGGAGCTGAGTTTCAGTACAACGCATTAGACTTTTTTCTAAAGCCTGAGCTCTCTTTTTTTTACTCAAAAGCTGACTACAACACTAACAAACTACCATACAATGCAGATGCTGAAATTTGGCGCGTAGCGCTAAATGGTGTTTATGAGTACGACAAAGTAGCTGGAATCATCCCTCTTGCTAAGGTTGGTTTAGGTTATGAGACTATGAAAGGTGAAAATTACAAAGGACTCACTGGGAACACTGATAGCACTTTTATTAATGCTGGAGTTGGTGCTAAAATTCCTTTTACTGATATGCTTGCGCTAAAGCTAGAGGCTGTATATATGCTCAAATATAATGACGCTAGATACGATAACAACCTAGTAGTTCAGGTTGGTCTAAATCTAGCTTTTGGTCAAAGTTCTCAAAAAGCGGCACCTCTGAGTGAACCAGTAGAGCAAGCAAAAGAAGAGCCTCTAGAAGAAGCAACTGAAGAAGAATCTACAAGTGCAGTGGCTGTAATTGATGGCGATGATGATAGAGATGGAGTTCTTAACTCTTTAGATTTATGCCCAAATACACCTATTGGACAAGCGGTAAATAGCGATGGTTGCCCTATCAAGATAAAGCTAAATGTCAATTTTGAATTTGACTCTACTAAGGTAGATGCAGCTTCACAAAAACCGATCAAAGAGTATGCAGATTTTTTGAACAAATATACTAACTATAGCACTAAGATAGTTGGTCACACAGATAGCACAGGAAGTGAGGAATATAACCAAAAACTCTCTGAAAAAAGAGCTGCTACTGTTAAAAATATTCTTTTAGAAAATGGTGTAGATACTGCAAAAGTAACAACTGTTGGAAAAGGTGAACTTGACCCAGTAGCAGACAACTCTACAGCTGAGGGTCGTGCTGAAAATAGACGCGTTGAAGCTGAACTAAACAGAGAGTAGATGCTAGATATTCCCTGTGTCATCTTTGCAGGTGGCAAAAGCTCAAGAATGAAAGGAGATAAGTCTCTTCTTCCATTTGGGGGCTTTGATACTCTAACAGAGTTTCAATTCTATAGGCTCAAAAAAATCTTTAAAGATGTATATATCTCATGCAAGGATAAAAGCAAGTTTAATTTTCTCGCACAAATTGGAGGTTCTCACTTTATAGAAGATCCAAAAACATCCCAAACTTTTGCTCCTACTGCTGGCTTTGTTGCAATATTTCAAAGACTAAAAACAGACTCTTTTTTCGCACTTAGCGTAGATGCTCCCTTTGTAGGATTTACAGAGATTAAAGCTATCGTAGATGCTGACACTTCTGAAGCAGATGCAACTATTGCAAAAACTGCATTTGGAACTCAACCAATGTGTGGCATCTACCATCGCTCGCTAGAATCTGACTTTATCAAGATGCTTGAGTCTGATAACCATAAACTAGGCTATTTACTCAAATCTTCTAAGACCACTTTTGTAAACTTTAACAACGAGAGTCCTTTTTTAAATTTAAATCACCCACATGAATATCAAAAAGCTATAAAGCTACTCTAGTATAAATTAAACTCCCCTTCGCTATAATAAAGGAAAAATAAGAAGAAATATAATGAACTTAACACACTTAGATGAGAACCAAAGACCAAAGATGGTTGATGTATCGGATAAAAATCAAACAACAAGAGTTGCAGTTGCATCTGGATATATAGAGATGAGCCAAGATGCTTACGATGCCATAGTTAGTGAGAAAACCAAGAAAGGGCCAGTATTACAAACTGCTGTAATTGCAGCAATAATGGGTGTTAAAAAAACAAGTGATCTTATCCCAATGTGTCATCCATTAAACCTTAGTGGCATCAACTGTGATGTTGAAGAACTTCCATCTGTTCCAGGTTTTAAGCTCAGTGTTACTGCAAAATTAACAGGGCAAACTGGAGTCGAGATGGAAGCGTTAACAGGTGTTAGCATCGGACTTTTAACTATATACGATATGGTAAAAGCAATAGATAAAGGTATGATAATAAGAGATGTTCAACTTGAAGAAAAATCAGGAGGAAAGAGTGGAGATTTTAAACGATAGAGATGAGAAACTTATCCTTGAGTATCCATGTTCGTGGTCTTATAAGCTTATAGCAGGTGAAAAAGAAGCACTAGAACAAGCTATTAGAGATGTTATAGATGAGAGAAGCCATAAGCTAACTCACTCTAAAAACTCAAAAGGTGGCAAGTATGTGAGCATGAACTTAGATCTGCTTGTTCATAACGAAGATGATAGAAACTTTATATATGAAGCCCTAAAGGCTCATCAAAATATCAAAATGGTACTATAAATTAAACCAAGGACTTTAAAATGGAAGTAGATAAACTTACAATCGATATACAAAATTCATATGACAAAACCTTAGAAGATATCCAAAAAAGAATTTCAGATACAATTACTAGACTCGCTAAAGACACGGAGATAGATGAGTTAAATCTTCATGAAATTAAAAGTATCGCTACAACTATTTTAGATATTGAGACGAGAACTCTAAAAGAAGATGTAGCGCTGTTAGTAGCTCAAAAGGAGGCATTAGATAGAAAGTTAGATAAAAAAGCACAAGAACTTCAAGAGACAAAGTACAATGTTTTTAATGCTATTGAATCTGTGCTAAGCGAGAACGAATCTGCACTTTTAAAACTCCATCAAGTAAAATTACAGTCCATAGATTTATACGAATTTTTAAGTGAATTAGTAGAGTCTGCTATCATAACTGCGCTAGAGAGAGATACAGATGGGGAGATAAAAGAGAGTATTCAAGAGGTTATCAAAGATTTAACCTTTGAAGCCATAAAAGAGGGCTCGCTAAACACTATCAGAATAAGAAAAATTCTCTCAACTATACTTCAATGCTCTATAGATGTAGCAGAAGCTACGCCAACAAAGGCTGAAGATATCTTAACTGCGACTCTAAAAGGTATGAGAAGTGGCCTCATCCACTCCATAGATAGATTTAAAAAACGATTAGCCTATATGCCAGTAGAAGCGAAGCATATTCTAATAGAAGATTATGACACTATTATGGAAGACCTAAACCAGACAGATATTCTCTTCTCTCAAGTAGTTCAGACTCAAGCTAGTGAAAACTCTCCAGCGATAAACAAACTTTTACTAGATATCAACAAAAGTATGCGTTATGATTTAGAAGAGTTAGTTTATATCTCTAAAGAAGCCGCAGATATGATGAGAGAGAGGTTTTCTACTTTTGCAAAAACTGCAGTGCAAAGAGCAGACACTGCACTTAAGTCTCAAGCTGCACAAGAAGCAAAAAGAATGGGTAAACAAGCTTGGAGCGTTGCAAAAACAGCTCTTGGAAGTGCCATAAAAACAGCTAAAGGTGCAATGGAAAATAAAGACAAGCAAGAGAGATAACCTCTCTTACTTGTTAGTTTTAAAAATGCTATTTGCTAAACATATCTACATATAGAGCAGTTGCCCAATCATAAATTGAGTTAGCGTTAACCTCTCCATTTTTAAGCCAATCTTCACTACTAGTTGTTGAAGCAAAATTAAATGTTGAATCTGTTTTATTGTGAGCATATTGTGTGTATATATAGATTGCTCTCTCTGGCGCTATAGAAACAGCAGAAAAGCAAGTGGTAGTTGGAGATTCCCACTTTATTTCTTTTGTTTTGTTTATCTTTTGAGCTATCAGTTTAGCTACATGATGCCCTTCCGAGTTAGCTGTATTTCCAGATTTAGAAAAGCCCATTGGTCTAGAATCACCTGCTATATAAATGTCTTTTTCGCCATTGACTTCATAGGTAAGAGTGTTAATATCACCCTCAAGCATATTTTTTGCATCTTTAGCTATGCCAACTCTTTCTAAAATTTTTGCACCTCTAATATGAGGATAAAAAGCAGCTTCTTCGAAGTCAATCTCGTCAAATTCGGTTTCAACAATTTTATTATCTAGGTCTATATTATTTATTACCGTATTGGGCATATACTCGATATAATCGCTATAAAGCTCTTTAAAAGCAGATGCGAAACCCTCTTTTTTAATTGTTATAGTGTTATTCTCATCTAGTAGTATTACTTTAGCATCTAATTTTTTTTGCTTGAAATAATCTGCAATTACACAAGCTCTTTCATAAGGAGCTGGAAGGCATCTATAGTTTCCACTTGGAACTGTTAAGATAAAGTTTCCACCTTTGAAGTTAAGAACCTTGTTTCGCAGAGTAATGTGCTCAGAGCCAGGAATAAAGCCCGCTGGGTACTCTTGTCTCAGTCTTGTCTCAAATGCTATATCATCTGTCCATCTGGAGTAGTCATAATCAATTCCTGGAGCAAAAACTAAATAATCAAAACTAATGTCACCCTCACTAGTTTCTAAAACACGTTTTTTTCTGTCAAGGCCGATTGCAGTTGCATGGAAGTAGGTGTAGTTATTTTCTCTTGCAGCTTGAAGATAATCATGAGTTAAAAACTCTAACTCTATCTTATCAACTAACCACAGATTACTAAGAGGGCAGGATACGAATTCATGTCTTTGCTCAACCAATATTACATCTGCATTTGGAGCAAATATCTTTGTGTATTTTGCAATAGAGAGTCCTGACCATCCACCACCAACTACAACCACTCTAGGACCTTTTGCATCTGCAATAGGTGCCTTATAAGTAGTTTTAGTTGTTTGCTCTGGTGTTGGAACCTGTATTTTGCTACATCCGCTTATTGCTACTGCAGCTGCAGCAACTCCTGAAAGTTGCAGAGCCTTTCTTCTTGATATAGCCATTTAAATACCCTCTCTTAAATCTATTTCTTATTACTCTAAAGTTTCGTTAATTACCCCTACAAGTGCCTTTTGAGCATCTTCTAATACTTCTATAGATGGTTTATCTTCAATATCTAAAGAGCTTATCCAGTTGTAAACTGATGGATACGCCATTTTCACTTCAGTAGAACCTTTTTCTTTATACATATATAATACACAAGGAGCAAAGGCACCAGCTTCTGGGTGAGTTTTTGCCACTTCAAAAATAACTGGTAATTTACAAATAGAGTATGCATCAAAAAAGTCATATTTATCATAGCCAGCTTCAGCAAATTCATCACCTAGTTTGTTGTAACCTGCAATTACAAATCCAAGAGTTTCTACTGAACCCTCAAGCTCAGTTTGAAGACCTTCTAGCTCATCTTCAACATCATCACCTTGAGCATTCATCTCGCCAGTAAAAGAAGTTACTAGCTCACCCTTAGGCGTTAAAATTTTGTATGATGTTTTTTCAAAATGACCATTTGGTAGAGCTTTTGCTAGAGTTGCTCTAATTAGTTTGCTATACTCTATCATGTGTTTATTAGTTACAGGTATCCCAGTAACTTTTGCCATACCTTCTAGCGATATAGAGGAGATAGAGATATCATTTGAACCCTCTTTCATATATATTGACATACTAAGAGGTGCAAATAGCGCAGCTTCTGGAGTTATTTTAACGAGTTCTAAAACTAAATCTTTCTTATAAAGAGTGAAGAGATGGTACATCTTATGATTTGTTTTTTGAAACTTTGATTTAAATGCAACATTCATATCATTATTTCCAGAGATTATAAAGCCTGCATCTGCAAAAGCTTTTTCTATAGAAGCTCCTGTAATTGTACCTTTTGAGTTATCAGCCGTATAGATCTGAATATCTTGTGCCCCACTAGCTACTACCCCTGTTGCTAACATTAGTGCTACGACTAATTTTTTGATTATTGATTTCATTTTTTCCCTTTTTTTGATTTTGTGAGATTTACTCTCTATTTTAGAAGATAAATATTATCACCCTTGCGGATTGTACCGCTACTAATAACTTTTGCAAAAACGCCTCTATCATTCTGAAGTAACTTTGGCAGTCTTGCATCTACTTTTGCTAAACTTTTACATAGTGTACAATTTTGACTAATCTCTAACTCAAGATCACCAATCGCAAGTCTTGCCCCTGGTTTTAAATGGTAAGGATTATAGTCTATAAGTATGTTTTCCCCCAATGCACTATATGGTGCATCTATACCGTGACTATTAGCCATATCATAACTAGCTTTTGAGGTTATTAAAACAGACCTTTGTATGTCTTTATTGTAATACTTATCTTCTATAACACCCTTGTCATCAAGAGCCAACTCAGTTGTATTTACTCTACCATCATTGGTAGAATAATATAATTCTAAAATCTTTCCGGCTTGAAATAATGACATATAGCACTACTCTCTATTTTATTTAATCTATTATTGAACCCTCTGATTAATTTGTAAACTAGATTTAGTGTTAAGCACTAAATGACGGGATTGCGTCATCCTGAGCTTAATTCAGGATCTAATTTGGTAATTGTTCAGAACACTCTATTTTCTTTAACTACTAATGCCTGCCCTGTAAGGGTTTATATAGCACAATCAGATCTACGCAAAAATAAACACTTGCTTGCACAATTTTTTTGCTTTCTCAAGATTGTACTATATTGCCATTATCAGCTCTACTAACGCCTAGATCGGATCAAAAAAGAGTCATAATCAAATAAATTTAAATTATTCGTCGTCTTCGTCTTCGTCTTCCTCTTCGTCTGCTGCCTCGTCTTCATCGTCGTCGTACATTTCTAGTTCTTCATAAGATCTAAAAACATTACCAGGACTTAGAAGATAGTACAGCTCTTTGTTTCTGAACTCTTCAAGAGTCACATGCTTAGTTATCATATCTGGATGAATCTCATCTTCAATACCCTCAAGGACTCTATCTTTTAAAAGAGTGAAATACTGAATAGCCTCATCTGCAGCTGACTTGTCAGTTATAAAACCATGCCCTGGAACTAAATGATTCCAATCTCTAGCTTTAATTGCTTTAAGCGCATTTAGCTGGCCAACAACTATACCATCACGGTTTGAGGTTACTCTACCATTCATCACAACGTCTGCAACAAGGACAACCTTATCTTCTGGAAGATATAAGAACCAATCCTCTTCAGAGTGCGCATAGCCAACTTTTACATACTCCATTTTAACACCATGAAGTGTTAGTTCTGTCGTATCGTCAAAAGACTCATCAACCGCAGCTAGCTTAGTGCCTCTAATTGCATTTTGATAAAGTGCTCTAATCATTCTAGTTTGTGGCGGAATCTCTCTAGTATTTTCATTTGGTTTTCCAGTATGCTCATCAAAACCAAGATAGTTTACATTAACAGATTTCGGACCATAAATAGTAGCATTTTGCGTCTCTTTATAGTAATTATTTCCTAACCAGTGGTCATCGTGTTCATGACTTACAATAACAGTCTTAACAGGCAAATCAGCAATTTTTCTCATAGCTGCATGTGCTTGTTTAGCATATATGTAAGAAGGACCTGTATCCCATGCTATCCAACTATCATTACCTTGAATATAACAACTGTTAGACATATCACCAGCATTCTCTTTAGTTGGCATCTCCATAGCACCGAAGAAACACCATACTCTGTCGCTTACTTGCACTGGCTTTAAGTTATAATCCCACTCTTTATTGGTACCTGTTCGTGGTTCAACCCACTCATAAAGAATAAAGTTATCATCTGCGTCAAGCTTACTAGGGTTTGCGATTGTAACGCTTTTATTAAAGATAAATGGCATCGATATAACAAATGCAACTATCGCTAATAAAATAATGATTTTAATTTTCATAAGGTATCCCTATTTGATTTTTTGAGTGTCTGTTTCCGTTTTATTGTCATTATCAATTGTAGTAAAAGTAAGTTGGTCGCCTTTATTACCTTTAAATTCAAACTTAACAAGCGGATTCTCAGACATAAAACCACTCATAGTTACTTCGTACACTACAGCATCTTTAACTTTAGCTACTATGTATCTAATGTATGACGGACTAATTCCTTTTTTGATTGCTTCTTCTTTGTCAGCCATCAAACTTGTGAACATTGCTTTTACTTTAACAATGCCATTTTTTTCTTTTGCTTTTATTTTCATCTTTGCCATTTTTTTACCTTTTTATTTTATTTTATATTCTTTTTTTTATAAATATTTTGTTGTAGAGGGAGGTATATCAACCTCCACAACCACCAATAGACACATCTATCTCTTTAGATGCAGTGTACAGAGTTCCTGTGCCTCTCTCTTTACCAACGATAGTTACTACAGCAGTTTGTCTCATTTTTATTCTAAAATCGTAATCTATAATAGCACCTACAGGCACAGAGAATACGCAAGACAGACATCTTGGGTTAGCATCTTGGAAAAGTGCTACTGACTCTAAATCTAATGACGACTTAATAGTAATTGGGATTGACCCACCATTTTCAGCTAATTTTGGAGCTTTAAATGAGAGTTTTGGACTCTCTTTAAGCGCACCGCTGCCGTAAAGTGCTTTAATACCATCAACCGTTTTTTCTACTTCCCATGCTTGTGGCATAGTAGTTCTAAAATCTACTGCTCTTAAATCTGTTCCTGGCACAACTATCGCAACAAAAGCTGCAAGACCTACGCCTAAAAATTTTCTTCTATCCATTTTATTTTCCTTGTTTTTAATTTAATGTTTACTTACTTGAATCTATCATAAATTCAACTATTGATTTAACCTCATCTGAGGTTAGACTATCGTTACCGCCTTTTGGAGGCATTCCGCCTATACCATCAATCGAATTCCTTAGTACTTGATCAAAACCTTTTTTTGTAACAGATACCCATGCTTGTACATCTCCTACAGCTGGAGCACCCATTCTGTCGCTTGAATGGCATAACTTACAAGATTCATTATACATTTTTTCAGCTTTAGAGATAGTTACATCTTCACTCTCAGGTGGTAGGTCTCTAACTGTTGAATATGGAGGAACTACATCTGCCATTTCATAGTCGATTCTTACAAGTTCTGCTTCTTTTGCGCCTGCTGCTTCCATTCCTGGATCTTTACAATCAGTCATACATCTTACACCAGCACCAATGTTTTTAGCACGATCAGCAAAGAATGCTTTTACATTTGCTGGGCCTTCAGGACCATCAATATTTGGATAAAAACCATCATTATTTGGAAGGACTACTTTTGCAAGTTTTTCCGCATTTAAGACATACTCGTCAGTCATTTTTTCGCCATCAATTTTGATGCCATTTTGAGCTAATATATATGCAGTAAGAGCATAGTTTTCATCGTTACTTAGACTCTTTGGATGTGCATATGGCATAGCATCTCTGATATATGTAAAAAGAGTAGTAGCTTTTGGCCAAAATGTTCCAACAGTTCTTTGTGGAGCATCCATACCTGGTTCAAGTCTCTGATTTTTAAGTGTTTTTACAATTCCATTCTCATCTTTTTCTTGATTACCACCAGCTAATTGCGGATATCCATGTCCGCCACCACCAAAGTCACCATGACAAGAGGCACAATTCGCTTCATAAAGCTCATCGCCTTCTTCAACAGAACCCTCACCTTCAGGTAGACCTGTACCATCTGGTAGTGCATCTAAATTCCATGCATTTATCTCATTCTCAGTAGGCGTTCTTCCATGATTTATACCCTCTGTGCTTTGCTCATTTAGTACATAAGCTGTGTACATTCCATTTTCTCTAGGGTAGATAACACCACCATCTATAGCGCCCAATTTTCCAGCATATGGACCAGTCAATTCATTTGACTGAGCTTTTGCTGAACTATTGGTACTCGATGGTGAAGATAAACATCCAGTTAGGAGTAGGGCAGTACTTGCAACAACAGATATTCCTATTAAAATGGATTTATGATCTAACTTGAACATTGTTCACCTCCCCTTTTGCGTTAACTTCCCAAGTACAGATTGCGTTTCTGTGATAAACACCCTCAACACCAACTACTTCTTTTTCTTGATTTACTGTAGGTTGAACATTGTTGCTATCATCAACTGCACGACTTTGGAGTAACAGTGGTTTTCCTTCATATTTGTACATATAAGAGAATCTAGTCCAAGCTTTTGGAAGAACTAAACCTTTAAGACTAACCTCTCTCCAATTTTTTCCACCATCAAAACTTATATCAACATTTGTAATCGTTCCATGACCACTCCATGCCAAACCTTCGATTTCAACTAAATCTCCAACTTTGAGATCTGTCCAAGGTTTTTCAGGACAAGGTGATGTAATAATAGAGTTTACTTCATTTGCATAGAAATGCTGAATAGATCTACCACTTGCAGTTAGTACTGTATATTTAGAAGTCTCTTCCTTTGCATACCAAGGTTCTTCGCCAAATTTCAATCTTTTTAACCACTTAACACAGAGGTTGGCTTCCCAGCCCGGTAGCATTAAACGAACCGGATAACCTTGCTCAGGGCGTAATGCTTCACCATTTTGAGCCCAAACTATCATTGCATCATCTAAAACTTTCTCAACTGGAACAGTTCTACTCATTTCAGAACCATCACTACCTTCAGCAAGCATCCATCTAGCATTTGGTTTTAGTCCCAATTCATCTAGTATAGTTTTTATACGTACACCTGTCCATTCAGCACAGCTCATCATCCCTTTTACAAATTGTAAAGAGTTGAATTGTGGGCCCTTCCACTCAGCAGCACCGTTTGATGGGCACTCCAAAAATAGAATTCTGCTCTCACTTGGATATTTTTTAAGTTGTTCTAGAGTAAGGACTATTGGTTTATCCACAAGACCGTGGATCATTAGTCTATACTTATTAGGATCAACATGAGCTACACCATTATGAGTACGAGTAAAATGTAAGCCATTTGGAGTAATAATCCCACTTAATTCATGTAAAGGCGACATAGATATAGCAGCATGCATATCTCCAGCCGATGACATAAGAGCAGATGTTCTTCTTACTACGTTATGCTCATATTTCGATGGCAAACCATAAGGATTGTAATTACACTCATCTCCTAGCGTAGTACCCCATTTGGTATGTTCCATGATGTTTATGTCGTCAGCAAATAGTGCACCAGGCGCTAAAATACTTACAGCAGCAACTGCGCTAACAGATGCTGTTCTTTTAAAGAAATCACGTCTACTGACAGATGTTGTTTCTTCTGATTTGAATGTTTTGTCCACATCTTCCCCTTTTATAATTTTACTTATTTTTAAATGCATCATTCTTTTGCCTTGTGTATCTTTTATCACAAAGTTGGCACAAAAATTATTATACAGCTTTACAAGAGCTAATTGCCACTATTGAATTCAAGAATTAAAGATATGAAGGCATTCCTACGCTTTGTGTTACCA
>Ga0265293_10002065_pt1 | contig 41769 bp, 41 predicted proteins | sample Munlanlewell138R_FD_192505 | JGI IMG/M metagenome (GOLD analysis project Ga0265293, IMG submission 192505) | Leachate microbial communities from a municipal landfill in Southern Ontario, Canada - Leachate well 138R | ecosystem: Engineered > Solid waste > Landfill > Unclassified | place: Canada...
GGGCCGATGAAAGCCGTTTGCAGAAATGCGGGTTGTAGAGGATCACCGGGCGGCCGTTGTCAAACAGGGGCGGGCGCGACGGCGCCAGCCGCAGCATGGTGGACACCTTGATCGGCCCCGCGACGGCACAGCGCTCGGGCGGGACGATGCGTTCGGCAAGCAGCCGTTCCCGGTCCTTCCGCCCCGCGACGATCACCTTGTCGAACAGGGCGAAGCGTTTCTCGAAACCGACCGCCCTGTCGCCGGCGCCATGGGGGATATGGATCAGGGGCGGGCAGCGACCGGGCAGGCGCTTCAGAATGGTGCTGGTGCGTTCGGCGCAGAGCACGGCGGAGCCTGCCCTGATGCGGTGGGACCACGCCAGCAGCCGCGCCAGCTTCCGGGCCTTGGGCGGCACGCAGGCTTCCAGTGCGGGCGGCAGGTCCATGGTTGCGATTTCCGGGAGCGGCGCACCAAGCTCCCCGGCGAGAACGGCGATTTGCGCGGCATCGGCGGGTTCGGGCACGAACACCGCCACATGGCAATGGCCGCGCCGGTGCAGTTCGAAGGCCACCGGCAGGAAATGCGCGAACTGATGCGGGCCGCCGATCGCCACGACGTTGAGGACCGGCTTCATTCGCGGCGCTCCCGCGCGCCGGGAGCGCCGGGAACAGGGGCAGAGGCGAAGGCTGCGGTCATGCGCGCGGGCATGGCGGGCAAGGTTCAGCCGCCGATGGAGGCTTCATGTAGATTTGCCCATGTTCGTTCACGGGCCCGATGGGGCGCCGGACCTTTGGGCCGAGTTGTCAACGGCCCGGTCTTTGGCGTAAGGTCCGGGCGGCATGCATATCCTTCTGGTGGAAGACGATGAGGCACTCGCCGCGCATGTCGCGGGCGGATTGCGCCAATCGGGCCACATCGTCGATCACCGGGCGGACGGCCGCGAAGGGCTGGTCCAGGCCACTTGCGAGCGATACGATGTCATCATTCTCGATCGGATGCTGCCGAACCTGGACGGCCTCAGGATACTGGCGGCCCTGCGTGCCAGCGATGACGACACGCCCGTGCTGGTGCTCAGCGCGCTTGCCGAGGTGGACGAGCGGGTCAGGGGCCTGAACGCGGGCGGCGACGACTATCTGGCCAAGCCGTTCGCGTTTTCGGAACTGCTGGCGCGAGTCGAGGCGCTGGGCCGCCGCCGGTCGGCCGCGCCGGAGCAGGCGACCAGCCTGCGGCTCGCCGATCTGGAGATCGACCTGCCCGGTCACACCGTGAAGCGGGGCGGCAAGCGCATCGACCTGACGGCGCGGGAGTTCCGTATCCTGGCCTGCCTTGCCCGCAATGCCGGGCGCGTTGTCACGCGCGCGATGCTTCTGGAGCAGGTCTGGGATTACAACTTCGATCCCCAGACCAACATCATCGACCAGCACATCAGCAACCTGCGCCAGAAGATCGACCGCGATCACGATGTCCCGCTGGTTCAGACCGTGCGAGGGGCGGGCTACGTCCTGCGGGCCGAAGGGTGAGCCGCCTGTGGCGGAGCCTGTCGTTCCGGCTGGCCGTGGCCTACGCGGGTTTGCTGTGCCTTTCGACGGCGGTGCTGTTCGGCGTCTATTACTGGCTATCCGTCGAGCGGCCGTTGGACGAAATCCGCGTGCGGGTTTCGCGCGAGGCGCAGGTTCTGGCGCAAGTCTATATCGCGGACGGCGAAGCGGCGCTGGTCACCGCGCTCAATCGCCGCGCGCACGACACGACAGGGCGGCGGGCGTTCCACGCTTTCCTGGCGCCGGACGGCAAGCTGGTGACAGGCAACCTGCCGAGCTGGCCCGAGCAGCCGTCGAGCGGCTGGCTTTCCCTTGAGGCAGACGTCTATCGTGACGGCGATGAACTGGATTTCAGCGCCCTGGCGCGGGACCGGGTGTTCCCCGACGGCGCGCGGCTGATCGTCGGGCGCGATGCCGAAGATGTGGAAGACGTGCAGGAGATCGTCCAGGTGGCGCTGCCCTGGGTGACGGGGCTGACGCTGCTGTTCGGGTGCCTCGGCGGCTTTTTCATGAGCCGGGCCATCGGGCGGCGGCTCGATGCCATTTCCGCCACCGCGCGGCAGGTCATCGGCGGCGATCTGGGCGGCCGGATCGCGACCGAGGGCAGGGGCGACGATTTCGACCGGCTGGTCGAGACGCTAAACCTGATGCTCTCGCGCAATCAGGAACTGTTCGAGGCCGTGCGGCGCGTGTCCGATTCCGTGGCCCATGAATTGCGCACGCCCCTGGCGCGGTTGCTGGCGCAACTCGAACGGCTTGGCGAGAACGACGGCGACGGGGAGGCTCGCCGGTCCGCGCGTGAGGCGGCGCTGGCCGAGGCGCAGCGGCTGAACGGCATCTTCGACGCCTTGCTGCGGATTTCTCGCATAGAGGGCGGACGGCACAACGCCGCGATGCGTCCCGTCGATCTTGCGGTGCTGGCTCGCGACGCCTGCGAACTCTATGCGCCGGCGGCGCAGGCGCGGGGCATCGAACTGGCCCTCGATATCGCGTCCGGCGCGATGGCGCGGGCCGATCCCGATCTGCTGTTTCAGGCCCTGACCAACCTTGTCGACAATGCGCTGAAATACACGCCCGAAGGCGGCCGGATCACGATTGCCGTCGATCGCGAAGCAGGAAAGGCCGTCGTGAGCGTGTCCGACGATGGCGTCGGCTTGCAGCCCGGCGAAGCGGAACGGATCGCCGAACGCTTCTTCCGGGGCGCGGATACGCGCGGCGCGCCGGGCGAAGGGCTGGGGCTGAGCCTCGTGTCCGCCATCGTCGCCCTGCACAACGGGCGCTTGCGTTTCATTGACAACCGTCCCGGCCTGCGCGCCGGGATCGCGCTGGATATCGCCCGGCCCTAATCCTGGGGCACGTCCTTGCGTCCTTCGCGGCGGTCACGATAGAGCGCCGCGCGCGCCAGCAGCATCAGCGTAACGGGTGTCGTCAGGGTGACGAATATGCCGATCAGGATTTCGTGGAGGACGGGGCGCGATTGCAGCACGGAAAAGCAGGTGACCGATGCGATCAGGATGCATGTCGTGCCCATGGTCGAGCCCAGCGTGGGCGGATGGACGCGTTTGTAGAAGCGCTTGAGACGCAGCAGGCCGATCGTGCCGATCAGCGTGATCGTCGCGCCGAGAAGCACGAACAGGCCGACGACGATCGCGGCCCAGAGCGGAAGGTCGGGAGCCTGAATCACCTGCTTGCCCTCATCGGATCGTCCTCATTCGATCACCTCGCCGCGCATGAGGAACTTAGCGAGCGCGACGGTGCCCGCGAAGCCGAGCAGCGCGATGGCCAGCGCCGCCTCGAAGAACAGGGTGCGGCCCGTCTGGATGCCGTATGTCAGCAGCAGCAGCATGCCCGCCAGGTAGAGTGCGTCCAGCCCCAGCACCCGGTCCTGCGCGCGCGGCCCGAACATGACGCGCCAGGCTGCGCAGACCATCGCGAGGCCGAGGATGATCTGCGCCGCCGTGATGGCGAGGGCGAGGACGAGCGTGCTCATTGGAAGATTTCCATCAGCAGTTTTTCATAGCGGTTCTTGATGAGGTCGATCCATTCTTCCTCGTCCACCAGATCGAGGACGTGGATCAGGATGCTGCGGCGTCCGGCATCGTGCTGCAGCCACAAGGTTCCCGGAGTTGCGGTGATGATGATCGCCAGCGCGCCCATCGCATAGGGGCTGTGCAGTTCGATAGGTATCTCGATGAAGCCGGACCTGATCTTGCGCGCGGGCGACAGGATGATCCGCGCGACCGCGATGTTGGAGCGCATGATGTCCTTCAGCACGATGCCGATGAGCTTCGTCATGGCCATGCCGAAGCGGATGCGGGGCGGTTCCGGCGCCAGAGTCAGCATCACGCGTGAAACGATTACCGCGATCAGCGCGCCCAGCAGCACATGCCCCGGCGAGAAACCCGTGAGCAGGATCCACATGCCGAACAGGGCGACGGAAAACAGCGGGAAAGGCAGCAGGCGCTTCCTCATGGCGCTTCCCCCGCGCGGGGCGCGAAACGCACGGCCTCGATATAGGCGACGCGGTTCGCCAGGGTCTCGGCCGTCGCTTCCATATAGCGGAATAGCGGGCCCGCGCCGACCATCAGCGCGAGGCAGGCGGCGAGAAGGATGCCGATGGGCGCGACTTCGACCACGCTCAGCCTTGCGGGCGCGTCGTCGGCCGGGGTCCACAACAGGTCTATCCCCGCGCGGGTCAGCGAGATCATCGTGGCGAGGCCCGACAGGATGATGAGGCCGATCATTACCCATGCCGTGGGAGAGATGGCGTCGCCGCCGAACAGCGCGTCGATGATGGCGAACTTGGCGATGAAGCCCGAAAGCGGCGGCAGTCCCGCCAGGAGCAGCGTGCAGAAGATGAAGCCGCCGCCCAGGATCGCGATGGTGCCGGGGATGACCACGCCGATCTCATTCTCTTCTTCTTCGACGGCGCCTGTGTATTCGTCGTCGAACACCGGCTCGGCGATGCCCGCGATCATGTCCTCCTCGTCGGCGTTGCGCTCCACCGGCTCGATGATGAGGTAAAGCGCGCCGACCGCCAGCGTCGAACTGACCATATAGAACAGCAGGGCGGCCATGAGCGCCTCGCCGCCCATGCCGATCGCGGCCAGCAGCGTGCCCGACGACACGAGCACGTAGTGCCCGGCGACGCCGCTCAGCGTCCTGACCGAGAGGATGCCCAGCGTGCCGAACAGCATCGTCGCGAAGCCTGCCCCGATCAGCCAGTCGTCGGCGAAACCCGCCGCGCCGCTCGCGCTGTCGCCGAACAGCAGGGACGACAGGCGCAGGATGATGTAGATGCCCACCTTGGTCATGATCGCGAACACCGCGGCGACCGGCGGCGCGGCGGCGGCGTAGGTCCGGGGCAGCCAGAAGCTGAGCGGCCAGATGCCCGACTTGACGAGGAAGGCGATGCCCAGGATCGCCGCCCCCGCTTCCAGCAGCATCAGGTCGCTGTCCGGCACGAGCGGGATGCGCGTGGCGATGTCCGCCATATTGAGTGTGCCGGTGATGGCGTAGATCATCGCGACGCCGACCAGGAACAGCAGCGAGGTGGCGATGTTGATCGTGACGTAGTGCAGGCTGGCCTTGGTCCGTTCCGCCCCCGCGCCATGCAGCAGGAGGCCGTAGGACGCCGCCAGCAGAACCTCGAAGAACACGAAGAGGTTGAAGATGTCGCCGGTCAGGAACGCGCCGTTCACGCCCGTCAGCAGCAGCAGGAACAGCACATGGAAGCGCGGCCCCGAACGGTCCCAGCGGGCCTGTGCATAGAACAGCGCGGTAAAGCCCAGCACGCTGGCGAGCAGCAGCATCAGCGCGGAAACGCGGTCTGCGACCAGCACGATGCCGAACGGCGCGGGCCAGTTGCCCAGCAGATAGGCGCGCGGGCCGTCGCCGGCGTCGCTGCCCAGGCGGCCGTCGGCCTGGACGAAGAGCAGGGCGGCGATGGCGACGAGCGCCACCGTGGTGCCGAGGCTGAGGATCCGTTTCAGCGTCCGCCTGCGCTCGTCGAACCCCAGCATCAGCGCGCTGACGACGAGCGGCAGCGCGATGGGCGCGATGATAAGGTGGTGCAGCCAGCCGCCGGTCATGCCTCGTCGTCCTCGCCGTCGACATGGTCGGTCCCGGTCAGGCCGCGCGCCGCGATCAGGACGACCAGCAGCAGCGCCGTGGTCGCGAACGAGATGACGATGGCGGTCAGGACCAGCGCCTGCGGCACCGGATCGACATAGAGCGCCGGATCGACGGCATCGTCCCCCACGATCGGCGGCGCGTCCATGCGCAGCCGCCCGGCCGAGAGGATGAACAGGTTCACCGCATAGGACAGCAGCGCCAGCCCCAGGACGACCTGATAGGTGCGCGGGCGGAACAGCAGCCACAGGCCGGATGCCGTCAGGATACCGATGGCGAGAGCGAGAACGGCTTCCATCAGGCGTTCCTTCCCAGGCCGGCATCGGAAGAGTTGCCGCCGGAGGGAGCGTTTTTTTGCGACTGCTTCTTGCGCGCGCGGGGCGTGCGGATCGACTGGTGCGCGAGCGCAATGAGGATGAGCACGGTGGTGCCCACCACCACGGCGAATACGCCGATGTCGAACAGCAGCGCGCTCGCCATGGGAACGTCGCCGATCACGGGCAGGCCGAGATAGCGGAAGTAGCTCGTCAGGAACGGATAGCCGAACAGCCATGCGGCCAGGCCGGTAAAGCTGGCGAGCAGCAGGCCCGCGCTGATCCAGCGGATTGGCTGGACGTTGAGCCGTGCCTCCACGGCCCGCGTGCCGCTCGCCATATAGAGCAGGATGATCGCGATCGAGGCAGTCACTCCTCCCGCGAAGCCGCCGCCCGGCAGGTCGTGCCCGCGCACCAGCAGGTAGAGCGCGCAAGTCAGGATCACGGGAAACAGCCATTCCATGATGACGCGCGGCACCAGCAGGTAATGCCGGGCGGTGTCGCCGCGCTCCCGGTCTTCCCGCGCGTCGTCATAGGCATTCTGTACTTTCTGCTGGTCGGGCGGTTCAATGCTTTCGGCGGCGGGGCGGAAGCGGCGGAGCAGCGAGAACACGGTCAGCGCCACGATCGCCAGCACCGTGATTTCGCCCAATGTGTCGAAGCCGCGGAAATCCACCAGGATGACGTTGACCACGTTCTTGCCGCCGCCGCCGGGATAGGCCTGCTCCATGAAATAGCGCGAGATGCCTTCGGGCGCGGCGCGGGTCATGTTGGCGAAGGCCATCAGGGCGACCCCGCCGCCGCAGAGCACCGCCAGCACGAGGTCGCCGGCGCGCCGCAGGCGGACTTGCAGCGAAACACGCGCCTCGCCCGCGCCGTCCTCGACTCGCTTGGGCAGCCAGCGCAGGCCCAGCAGCAGCAGGACCAGCGTGACGATCTCCACCAGCATCTGCGTCAGTCCCAGGTCGGGCGCGGACAGCCAGATGAAGCTGATGCAAGTGGCAAGCCCCGCGATGCCGACCATGATGAGCGCGGCCAGGCGGTGGAACTTGGCCTGCGATGCCGCGCCGATGGCGGCCGCGCCGCCCAGCAGCCAGAGCACGGCGAACACCGGATCAAGCATGGTGCGGGGCATTGTGCCGGCGCTGTAGCCCAGCGCCGCGAACGGCAGCGCGCCCGCGACGAAGGCCGTCAGGATCAGCAGGCGCAACTGGAATTGCAGCCGCCCGGTGGCGGTCGCGCGATGGAGGACGCGCGCGCCGTCGATGATGGCGGCAAGCACTGCCTCGAACGACCGCCTGCCCTTCAGGCGCCCGATGAAGGGCGAACTGGCCATGGCGTTCAGTTGCCCGCCGAACAGCTTGTAGAGCGATACGCCTCCGACCAGCGCGATGGTGCTCATCAGCAGCGGCAGGTTGAAGCCGTGCCAGATCGACAGGCTGTAGGAAGGCGTGCGCTCGCCCAGGATGGATTGCACGGCCGTATCGAGGAAGGGGCCGATGGTCAGCGCCGGAATCACGCCGACCAGCAGGCACAGCAGCACGAGGATCTCGATGGGCAGACGCATCCAGTGCGGCGCTTCGTGCGGGGTGCGCGGCAGCGCCACCGGCGGCGGGCCGAAGAAGGTCTGGTGAATGAAGCGCAGCGAATAGAGCACGCTGAACGTGCTGGCCAGCGTTGCCAGAACCGGCAGCATGCGGTCGATCACGGTGCCCGTATGGGCATCCAGCGCTTCGGCCAGGAACATTTCCTTGGAAAGAAAGCCGTTGAGCAGCGGCACGCCCGCCATGGCCGCGGCGGCGACCATCGCCAGCGTCGCGGTGATCGGCATGAAGCGGGCAAGGCCGCTCAGCTTGCGCAAGTCGCGCGTACCGGTTTCATGGTCGATGATCCCGGCGGCCATGAACAGCGACGCCTTGAACGTCGCGTGGTTGACGGTGTGGAAGATGGCCGCGACCGCCGCCAGCGGGCTGCCGAGGCCCAGCAGCAGCGTTATCAGCCCCAGATGGCTGATCGTCGAATAGGCGAGCAGCCCCTTGAGATCATGCTGAAAGATCGCGGCCCAGGCGCCGACCAGCAGAGTCGCCAGCCCGGTCGTGGTGACGATCAGATACCAGCCCTCGGTCCCCGCCAGCACGGGCCAGAGCAGGATCAGGACGAAGATGCCCGCCTTCACCATCGTGGCGGAATGGAGATAGGCCGAAACCGGCGTCGGCGCGGCCATCGCGTGCGGCAGCCAGAAATGAAAAGGGAACTGCGCGCTCTTGGTGAAGGCGCCGATCAGGATCAGGACCAGCATCGGCAGATAGAGCGCGTGGTTCTGGATCGCGTCGCGCGCCGTCAGCACTGCGTCGACGTCGTAGCTGCCCGCGATCCGTCCCAGCAGCATGAACCCGACGAGCAGGCACACGCCGCCCGTCGCCGTGACGATCAGCGCCATGCGCGCGCCGTCCCGCGCGCTCTGGTTGTGATGCCAGTAGCCGATCAGCAGGAAGGAGAAGAGGCTGGTCAGTTCCCAGAAGAATACGATCTGGAGCAGGTTGCCCGACAGGACGATGCCCAGCATCGAGCCCATGAAGGCCAGCAGGAAGCTGAAGAAGCGCGGCACGGGATCGTCCGGCGACATGTAGTAGCGGGCATAGAGCACGACCAGCGCGCCGATGCCGAGGATGAGAAGCGCGAAAAGCCAGGAAAATCCGTTGAGCCGGAACGTCAGGTCGAGACCCAGCGACGGCAGCCAGGGTTGCGTGTGGCGCACCACCGCGCCGCCCGACACCGCGGGATAGAACCGGAATAAAAGCGCCGTGGCGGCAAGCGTGACGGCACCGGCCAGCGTCGATGCCCAGTTGCGCGCCTTGGAAGGAACGAAAGCGGCCGCGAGACTGCCCAGGAAGGGGAGCGCGAGAATCAGCAGCAGAAATCTCGCATCGGGCATGCGGCGTGCGGGGTCCTTCGGGTTGTGCGGGTGCTCACCTCTCGAGCAATTTCAACCTTTATGGTAGAAAAAGGGCCGGGAGAGCAAGATTCGATATGAAATTATTGTCTTGAAATGCCCGGCGCCGCCGTTCCGGCGCGCAACTCGGCGATCGTGTTTTCGACGAACGGCGGAATCGTTTCGACCCATTCGAGGCTGTCATAGATGCGGGCCAGGAAAATCGCGCCGGTCGCGAAACTGGCCAGCGCCCGCGCGTGATATCGCGCGACGGCCGCCCCGCCGGGCGTGATCCGGTTCATGATATCGACGAGGAAAGCCATGTGCTCGTCGTTCGTTCCCCGGATTTTCGCGGCGATCGCGGGATGGTCCTCCACCATGGTGATGCCCGCCGACATATGGAAAAGTCCGGGAACGAAGCCCTGCTCGCGTTTCCCGGCGATCTGTGCGTCGCATAGCCACGCCATATGCCGGCGCAGCGTTTCCTCGGGAGAAGCCTGTGTATCGTATATGCGCGCCAGTTGCCGCCGCTGCATCGTCCAGAGATGGTCGAACATCGCGAGCAGCAGATCGAGCTTGGACGGAAAGAAGTGGTAGAAGCTGCCGTTGAGGACACCGGCTTCCTCAATGATCCGGTTGACGCTGATCGCCGCGTAGCCGTGGCGCCACATCAGCCGCAGCGCGCAATTGAGAATACGCGCGCGCGTCGCGCTTCCGCGCGAAGTTTTCGCTGATCCTTCCATGGTCGCCTTATTGCCGAGACGGCGGCGGCCTTCCAGCGATTTCACAAGAGCGGGCGCATGGCCTTGCGTTGACGGAACCGGATTTCCGGCTGGATTCCGGGGTACGAACCGGGATACATCGCGCGCATGATGAGCTTTCTTGCCTATGCCCTTGCGGCGCTTGCTGAAATCGGGGGCTGCTTTGCCTTCTGGGCATGGCTCAGGCTGGACAAACCTATATGGTGGCTCGTTCCCGGCATGGCCTCGCTGGCCGCGTTCGGCTGGCTGCTGGCGCAAGTCGAGGCGGATCACGCCGGGCGGGCCTATGCGGCCTATGGCGGGATATATATCGTTTCGGCCATTGTCTGGGGCTGGCTGGTGGAAAAACAGATGCCCGACCGCTGGGATCTGCTCGGCGGCGCCATCTGCCTGCTGGGGGCGGCGCTCATCTTCGCCGGGCCGCGTCCGGCGCTCGGATAGCATTCTTCCACAGCGGGCAATTGCGCCGGAGACGGTCTTGCAGTAGGAGCCGCGCCCAACGCAGCCGCGCCGGTTTGGTTCGACTCGGCCCGGCTCGAATCGGTCCGGTGTGACCGGACAGTTTGCTCGATTTCAATTCGCCGTCCCGAAGCAGGCAGCGGCAAGGAGTTCATATGGCGGATTTGGAACGTCAGGCGAAGGATGAATCCGGCGCGGACGCCGACGTCAGCTTCGAGGCGATCTTCGGCGCGGATGCCGCCGAAAGGGAGAGCGAGGACATATTCCTGAGCGCGACGGATGAAACCATCGCCATGCTCAATTCGGTTTTCGGGGGCGATCAGTTCGCCTGGGAAAATTCCTTCGTCTGGAACATGCTGTCCTTCGGGTGACGGCCATCGCCCGTTGCCGGCCCACTGCTCGCCGCGCATGATGCGCGTGACGGCATAGGGGGCACGGGGCGCGCGGGTGGCCAGTTTCTATCTCACATTCGTCGCGGTGCTGATCGCCGGGCTGGGCGCGCGCGACCAGTCGTTGATCGCCGGGCTGACGCTGGCGCAGGGGCAGCGCAAGGCCCTGCTTGCCGTTGGCCTGTTCGCGGCCTGCGCGACGGCGGCCTTTGCGGCCTGGGCGGGCACGGAGATCGCGCCGATGCTTTCCCCGCGCGCGCGCGCTTTCTTCGCGGCCATGGCGCTGTGCTTCGCGGGAATCGAATCGATGGTGCTGGTGCCCCGCGCCACCCCGCGCGAGCCGACGCACTCGCTGGGCGCGGCGCTGCTCGCGCTGGTCGCGTTGCAGGCGGTCGATGCCGCGCGCTTCCTCGTCTTTGCCATCGCCATTGCCCGGCATGCGCCGTTTCCGGCGGGCCTGGCCGGCGCGATCGGCGGTTGCGCGCTGGTCTATGCGGCGTGGAGCCTGCCGCACTGGGTGCGCGGCATCTGGCTGCGCCGGGCGCGGCGCGGCGTAGGCGCGGTCCTGCTGCTGACCGGGTTCGTCATCGGCGTGCGGACTCTTGAATTGGTGTGATCGGTTTTTCCGGTGCAACGGAAACGCGTTATGGCGCATTGTCAATTGGCGATCCGGGCCATATCGGCCACGGACCGATCAACTCACCGCTGGAGGGATCATCATGACTTCGAAGAACAATGCGATGGGCGCGCTGGTGGACAATCTCAATGGCCTGCTGGCGGATTGCTTCGCGCTTTATCTCAAGACCAAGAATTTCCACTGGCATGTGAAAGGCCCACATTTCCATGACCTGCACTTGCTGTTCGACACGCAGGCGGCGGAAATCTTCGCGCTGACCGATCTGATCGCCGAGCGTGTCCGCAAGAACGGCGGCGAAACGCTCACCTCGATCGGCTCGATCGCGAAAAAGACGTCCGTGAAGGATCAGGACAAGACGAGCCTTGACGCCATGGCCATGGTGCGGGAACTTCAGGCCGATAACGAAGCGCTGGTGGCGACCTTGCGCAAGACCAAGGAATCGGCGGGCGAGGCCGGAGACAACGCCACGGACGGCATCATCGACGACTGGACCGACCAGGCCCAGCAGCGCGTGTGGTTCCTGCGCGAAATCGCGAGTTGAATCCGCCGTCGATGATACGGCCGGAAATCGTCTCAGGTGCGGATGACGCCGCCATCGCGGGCTGGATCGCGGTGCGGCTCGGCGCGGCGCTTGCCGCATCGGATTCGCCCGTCGCCATCTCGGTGCCGGGCGGTTCCACGCCGTTCCCGATCATGGAGCGGCTCGTGCGGCTTCCCCTCGAATGGGCGCGCGTGCAAGTCTGGCCGGGTGACGACCGGATCGTGCCGGAAAGCCACGCGGCCAGCAACACGGGCCGCATCCGCGCGCTGTTCGAGCCTGCCGGCGCGCAAGTCATGGCGCTGACGCAAGGCGCGATTCCGCCGCGTTTCGCGCTGGTCTGGCTGGGCATGGGGGAAGACGGGCACATCGCCTCGCTGTTTCCCAACACCGATCCCCGCGCGGACGATCCCGCGCGGGTGCGGCGCATCACGCCCGATCCCCTGCCACCCGAAGCGCCGTTCGACCGGCTGAGCCTGACTATCCCCGCGCTGCTGGATAGCGATGCGCTGATGTTCGTGATCCGCGGAGGCCAAAAGCGCGCGCTGTTCGAGCAGGCCGCGGCAGGCGGGCACGACCTGCCGGTGGCGCGGCTGTTGCGCGCGGCGCGCCAGCCGGTCGTGTGCTTCGCCTGAGGGCACGGTCAGAACAGCGGCAGTTGCCCGCCGGGCGGCGCTTCCTGCGCTGATGTCTCCTGTCGCCTTTCTTCGCCTTCCAGCGCGGAGAGCGTCAGGCCCATCAGCCGGACGGGCTGGGGAAGAGGCAGCGCTTCGTCGAGCAGGGTGTGGCTCAGGCGGGCGAACTCGTCCCTGCCGTCCACGGCGCGCGGCAACGAGCGGGCGCGCGTGAGCGCGGTGAAGTCGCTGTGCTTCAGTTTCAGGGTGACGGTGCGGCCGCGCGCCTGGGCGCGTTCGATGCGGTCCCACACGATGGCGATGATCGTGTCGAGCGCTTCGCGCAGCGCCGCGCCGGATGACAGATCGCGGTCGAACGTTCGTTCGCCGCCCAGGGACTTGCGCGGACGGTTCGCGTTGACCCGGCGCAAGTCGATGCCGCGCGCGGCCCGGTAGAGATAATCGCCCATCGCGCCGAACTGGTCGCGCAGGAAGGCGAGATCGCGGGCGCGGAGGTCAGCGCCGGTTTCTATGCCGAGCCTTGCCATCTTTTCCGCGCCGCGCGGCCCGATGCCGTGGAAGCGCCGCACCGGCAGCGCGGCGACGAAGCCCGCGCCTTCGCCCGGCCGGATGACGCAAAGGCCGTCCGGCTTGTTCTGATCGCTGGCCAGTTTGGCGAGGAACTTGTTGTAGGACACACCCGCGCTGGCCGTCAGCCCCGTTTCCGCGCGGATGCGCTGGCGGATCAGCTCGGCGATGCGCGTGGCCGAGCCGATGCCCTTGCTGTCCTGCGTCACGTCGAGATAGGCTTCGTCGAGGGCCAGCGGCTCCACGTCGGGCGTGTATTCCAGGAAAATCGCGCGGATCTGTTGCGACACCCGGCGATAGACGTCGAAGCGCGGCTTGCGGAACACGAGGTGGGGACACAACCGCGCCGCTCGCGAGGAAGGCATGGCGGAGCGCACCCCGAAGGCGCGCGCCTCATAGCTGGCGGCCGCCACCACGCCGCGTTCGGACGAACCGCCCACGGCCACGGGCAGGCCGCGCAGCGACGGATCGTCACGCTGTTCCACGCTGGCATAGAAGGCATCCATGTCGATATGGATGATCTTGCGCAGTCCGGGGGCGGTTTCGCTGTCTTCGTGATCGGCGGCGGACATGCCGCAAGGCCATATCTCAAAAGCGAAAGAATTGCGCGAGGGCTGGTCAACCGGCCATCCAGCAGGCAAGGGCGGCGCAATGACCGCTTCCCCCCAAGTCCCGCCATCGTTCCTCGGCGATCGCGAATTCGTGACGATGATGGCGCTGGTCGCCGCGCTTCAGGCGCTGGCGATCGATTCGATGCTGCCCGCGCTGGGAGTGATCGCCAATGATCTCAGGATCAGCGATCCCAACGATCGGCAACTGGTCATCGCCGTTTTCCTGTTCGGCATCGGGTTGGGGTCGATCTTTCCGGGCGCGATATCCGATCGCTTCGGCCGCAAGCCGGTTTTGCTGGCCTGCCTTGCGGGGTATATCCTGCCTTCCTTCGCCTGCGCCTTTGCGACGGACATCAACATCCTTCTGATCCTGCGCGCGGTCCAGGCCGTGTGCAGCGGGGGCCTTGCCGTGATGCCCGCCGCGATCATCCGCGACCGGGTGAGCGGAGACCGCATGGCCCGGCTGCAATCGCTGATCTCCATGATCTTCATGGCCGTGCCGATGATCGCGCCGACGCTCGGGCAGGGCGTTCTCATGCTGCTGGGCTGGCGCTGGATCTTCGCGGTGATGGGCGTGCTGGGAATGGCCATCGCCCTGTGGGTCATGGCGCGCCTGCCGGAAACGCTCAACCCGGCATACCGCCAGCCGATCGCGCTGGGCCGGGTGTTCGGCAACATGGGCACGGTGCTCACCCGGCGGGAATCGATCGGCTATATTCTCGCCTCCGCCCTGACGATGGCGGGAACCTGGGGCTTCATCAATTCCTCGCAGCAGCTCATCGCGGAGCACTTCGGCGCGGGCGATGCCTTTCCGCTGATCTTTGGCATGATGGCGCTGGGCATGGCGCTGGCCAGCTTCACCAATTCGCGCATCGTCGAACGGTTCGGCGCGCGGCGCGTGTCGCACACCGCGCTGTTTGTCTATATCGCGGCGGCGGCGGGTCAGGTCTGGCTCGCCCTGTCGGGCCACATCACGCTCTGGCAGTTCGTGCCGCTGATGGCGCTCAACATGGGACTGCTCGGGTTCCTCGGCGCGAATTTCCAGTCGATCGCCTTGCAGCCGTTCGGAGAGATCGCCGGGGCGGCCGCCTCGGTGCAGACGTTCGTGCGCACGCTGACGGCCGGTGTGCTGGGCGCGATGGTCGGGCAGGCCTATGACGGCACGTCGCGCCCGCTGGCGGCGGCGCTGCTCATGGCCGGGGTGTTTTCGCTTGCGCTGATCCTGTTCAGCGAGCGGGGCGTCCTGTTCCGCCGCCTCTATCCGCGCGGCATGCCCCGGCCGGAACCATGACATCCGGCGGGAACGGGGCCTTCGACGTCGCGATCATCGGCGGCGGCATCAACGGCGCGGGGATCGCGCGCGATGCCGCCGGGCGCGGCGCGCGCGTCCTGTTGCTGGAAGCGGGCGACCTGGCCTGCGGCACGTCCTCGAAATCGACCAAGCTGATCCACGGCGGGCTGCGCTATCTCGAACACGGCGAGTTCGCGCTGGTCCACGAGGCACTGGCCGAGCGCGAGGCGCTGATGGCCATCGCGCCGCACCTGATCCGGCCGATGCGCTTCGTCCTGCCCCATGCCAGCGGGTTGCGGCCCGCGTGGCTGCTGCGCGCGGGGCTGTTCGTCTATGACCATATGGGTGGGCGCAAGCGGCTTCCCGCGACGGACACGGTCCTGCTCAACCGGCACCCGGCGGGCGGTCCGCTCAAGCCGGGATACCGCATCGGCTTCGAATATTCGGACGGCTGGGTGGACGATGCCCGGCTCGTCGTGGCGAATGCCGTGGACGCGCGCGAACGGGGCGCGGATATCCGCCCGCGCACCCCGCTCGCTTCGGCGCGGCGCGTGGCCGGAGGGTGGGAACTGGCGACTCCCGCCGGGCCGTTCCGCGCTGCTGCTCTCGTCAACGCCGCCGGGCCGCATGTGCTCGATGTGCAGGCGCGGGCGGGGGAAGCGCCCGCCATGGCGATGCGGCTGGTGCGCGGTTCGCACATCGTGGTCCGGCGGCTGTTCGATCACGCCTACGCCTATTTCTTCCAGTTGCCGGACGGCCGCATCTTCTTCGCCATTCCCTATGAGCGGGATTTCACGCTGATCGGCACGACCGATGCCGACCATCATGGTTCGCTGGACCGGATCGAGCCGAGCGAAGCGGAAGTGGCCTATCTGTGCGAAGGCGTGAACCGCTATTTCGCGAAGGGCATATCGCCCGCCGATGTGGTGTGGCGTTTTGCCGGAGTCCGCCCGCTGATCGAGGACAATTCGGGCAGGCCGGAGGCCGCGACGCGCGGCTATCGCCTGCATCTGTCGGAAGCGGACGAGGGCGCGCCGCTGCTCACGGTCTACGGCGGCAAGATCACGACCTATCGCCATCTGGCGGAGGAAGCGACCAGCCTGCTCGCCCGGCGCGTGCCCGCGCTGACCGGCAAGCCGTGGACGAAAGATCGCGCCCTGCCGGGCGGCGATTTCCCGGTGGATGGGCTGGACGACCTGAAGGCGCGGATCGCGGGACGGTTCGGCTGGCTCGATGCGGCCAATGTGGATCGCATAGCCCGCGCTTACGGCACGCGGGTGTTTGGCTGGCTGAGCGACGATTGCGGGCGCGATCTGGGCGGCGGGCTGACGGAAGCGGAAGTCGGCTATCTCGTGCGCGAGGAGTGGGCGCGGACCGCCGACGATGTGCTCTGGCGCCGCACCAAGGCGGGCCTGCACATGACTGCCGATCAGTGCGCCGCGGTTGCTGCCCTGCTCGGCACGTAGCCGGTCACAAGTCGCCCGCGTTCATCGAAAGGATGGCCTGGACCGGCTCGTGCGCGGCCATGCGCGCCAGTAGTGGGCCGAGTTCGCTTTCCGTCATGATGATCGCCTGATGCGCGGGCCGGACGAAGCCCGTTTCCGCCATATGCCGGGCAAAGGCGAGCAGGTGGTCGAAAAAGCCGAAGGCGTTGAGCAGGCCGACTGGCTTGGCGTGATAGCCGAGTTGCGCCCAGCCTGTCGCTTCCCACAATTCGTCCATGGTGCCGACGCCGCCGGGCAGCGTCAGGAATCCGTCGGAAAGTTCCGTGAACAGGCGTTTCCTTTCGTGCATGCCGGGCACGATCCGCAGTTCCGTGCAGTCCCGGTTGGCGACTTCGGCCGTCACCAGCCCTTCGGGGATCACGCCGATCACTTCGCCGCCCGCCTCCAGCGCGGCATAGGCCAGCGCGCCCATCAGGCCCAGCCTGCCGCCGCCATAGACGATGCCGATGCCGCGCCGGGCAAGGTCGCGCCCGACGACGCGGGCCAGTTCCACGTAACGGGTGTCGGCGGGAGTCGCCGATCCGCAAAAGACGGCAACGCGTTTCATGCGAGATCGTCGAGCATCAGCTTCGCCGTCACTTTCGCGCCGGCCACCACGCCGGGAAGGCCCGCGCCGGGATGCGTTCCCGCGCCGACGAGATAGAAATTGCCGATCCTGCCGTCGCGGTTGTGCGGGCGCAGCCAAGCGCTTTGCCTCAACAGCGGTTCGAGGCCGAAGGCGCTGCCCTGAAAGGCGTTGAGATCGCGCGCTGCATCGGCGGGCGTGGTATGGAAGCTGGTGACGATCCGGTCGTGGATGTCGGGGATCAGGCGCAGGCCCACTTCGTCCAGCACCCGGCGTTCCAGCAAGGGGCCTGTTTCCGCCCAGTCGATCGGCAGTTTGCCCATGTTGGCGACGGGAACGAGCGCGCGGAACACGCTCTTTCCCGGCGGGGCCAGCGACGGGTCGGTGACACTGGGGTGGCTCAGGCAGATCAGGGAATCGGCGGGCAGCACGCCGTGGTCGTGGATATCCTTGAGCAGCCCCGCATAGCGCGGACCGAACAGGATCATGGTGTGCGGAATACCGGGCCAGGTGCCTTCCACCGCGAAATGCACCGCGAACAGGCCGGGGGAGAAGCGCTTGCGCGCCAGCTTCCCCGCCATCTGCCCGCCGCGCGCCGCGCCCGACAGCAAGTCGCGATAGGTGTGCATGACGTCGGCGTTGCTGGCCACGGCATCGAAGCGTTCGCGCCAGCCCCGTGCCGTTTCCACTTCGCTTGCCCGGTCGCCGATGGTGTGGACCCGGACCGCCGGATCGCCCGCCCGCATCGTCCCGCCGAGCCGCTCGAAGTGGCGAGCCATGGCGCCGGCGAGGCGATGCATGCCGCCTTTCGGCCACCACACGCCGCCGTCCCGTTCCAGCTTGTGGGCCAGCGCATGGATCGCGCTTGTCGTCATCGGATTGCCGCCGACGAGCAGCGTGCGGAAGGAAAACGCCTCGCGCAGCCGCTCGTTCTTCATGAAGCCGGAAACCATCGAATGGAGGGATCGCCACGCCTGATGCCGGACGAGAGCGGGAACCGCGCGTGCCATGCCCGCGAAATCGAGGAACGGCATATGGCCCAGCCGGACATGGACTTCCGCGTGAACGGCGGCGGCATAGCGTGTGAAGTCGTCGTATCCTTCGAGGTCCGTGGGGGAAAACCGCGCGATTTCCCCGCGCAGGGCGGCATCGTCGCCGGAATAGTCGAAATTGACGCCGTCGGGCCAGTTCAGGCGATAGATGGGCGAGACCGGCAGCAATGCGATGTCGTCCGCCATGTCGTGCCCGGAAAGCTGCCACAACTCGCGCAAGGATGCCGGGTCAGTGACGGCGGCCGGTCCGGCATCGAACGTGAAGCCGTCGCGGGTCCGGGCATGGGCCTGTCCGCCCGCTGCTTCGCGCGCTTCCACCACCACGGTTTCCACGCCGGACGATTGCAGCCGGATGGCCAGCGCCAGCCCGCCGAACCCCGCGCCGATCACGCAGGCCCGCTTCATGCCGCCGCGCTCCGTTCGACCGGCGCGCGCCTGCCGGCCAGCGGCCTGCCGCACAGCACGCGCAGCCGGTCAAGCCGCGTGGAGCGGCCCGCGTGGAACCGTTCGATCAGCGGTTCGGGCAGGCGGTGGAACCGCTCGAAAACACGGCAGTCGCCGGCGTCGAACAGCATGCGGGCCATGCGGCGATAGAACCGCGCGGCCTGCCAGTGGCGCCGCGCGCGCGCATCCATGAGGGCGGCGAGCTGGCTTCCCGGCAGGTCCGCGTCTTCGGCGATGGCCAGCGCGGTTTCCACCGCCATGGGCAGGCTGTTACCGGTGAGCGGGTGGAAGAAACCGCCGCGCATGCCCGCCACGGCCACTCCGTCGACCCGGTGCGCGGCCTGGAACGCGGCGAGATCGCCGCCGGTCACGACTGGCAGCGCGCCGGTCTCATGACCGAGGATCTCGCCATCCCAGCCCTGTTCGCGGCAATAGGCGTCGATCCGCCGGGACAGCGCGGGACGGTCCGGTGACGGGCTGTTCGTGTAACAGGTGTCCTTGATGAAAAGGCCGTGCGCGCCCAGCGGCAGGACAGTGACGAAGCCGCTGGCCTCCGGCTCCCCGCCGCGGACGTCCATGATGACGGGATGTTCCACGCCATGCGGCGCGGGCGTCCGTATGCGGCGGCCCATGAAGACCTGCCATCCGCCGGTCAGCCCCGCCGGATGCGCGATGCCCCGGCAGTCGATCACCGCGCGCGCGCCGATCGTCTCGCCGCTTTCCAGCGTGACCGACCGCGCATCGAGCATGGCGGCCGCCGCGCGCGGGCGTATCGCGCCTTCGGGCAATTCGCGCGCGAGAGCGGCGGCGAAATCGGCGGACGACAGCGAGCGGCAGGGCGTGGCGAGGTGCCGCGACAGGCCGGGGAAGCGCACGTCGTAGCCCGCGTCCCATTCCGCTTTGCGGAACGGCGCGAGCAATGCCGCGCCTTGGGATGAAAGATCGCTGGCGAACCAGTTCCATCTGCGATTGCCGCCGGGGCTGCCGCTGCCTTCGAGAAGCTGCACGGCAAGGTCCGGGCGGGCGCGGTGCAGGGCCAGCGCGATAAGCCCGCCCGCCAGGCCGCCGCCGACGATCGCGATGTCCAGTTTGCGCCCCTTCATTGCGGGCAACGGTGTAGCGGCTTTGACGTGTCGTGCAATCGGCTCCATGCAGGTGCCGCCGTGCCATAGAACAGGAAGCCGGGGATCGACCGGCGACGGGCCAACCGGGGAGTCCGCATGAATAGTCTTTTGCCGCATCGCCGGGCCTTGATCGTCACGCTGGTGGTCTGGCTCTACGGCCTTGTCATCCTGTTCGCCATGCACCGTCCGCCGATCTGCCCTTGCGGCACGGTCGAGCTGTGGTGGGGCACGGTGCAATCCTCGCAGAACAGCCAGCACATCGCGGACTGGTATACCTTCAGCCATGTGATCCACGGCTTCCTGTTCTATGGCGCGGCGCATCTGCTGTGGCGCAAGTGGGGCCTGTTCGACGGCGGCCCGGCGCGCTGGGCCTTGCCGATCGCGGTGGCCATCGAGGCAAGCTGGGAACTGCTCGAAAACTCGCCGATGATTATCGACCGCTATCGCGAAGTGACGGTCAGCTTCGGCTATTCGGGCGACAGCATCGTCAATTCCATGGCGGATATCGGCTGGATGGTGTTGGGCTTCTGGCTGGCGGCGCGGCTGCCGGTTTGGCTGACGGTCGCGCTGGCCATCGGCTTCGAGCTGATGACGCTCGTGCTCATCCGCGACAACCTGACGCTCAACGTGCTGATGCTGGTCTGGCCGGTGGACGCGATCCGCGTGTGGCAGGCGGGTGGCTAGGGCCGGGCAACTGCGGGGCGTCCCAGACGTTACGATGGCCGGATGTTACGATAGAAAGTCATACGGGAATTTTCATGCGATCCACGATACTTGCCGCAGCGGGCGCTGCGCTTCTGCCGGCCGCCGCCATGGCACAGTCCGACGAACCGAGCGTCTTCGACGGCGACTACCTGACAGTCGGCGCGGGCGTGATCTATGGCCCCAGCTACGAAGGCTCGGACGATATTGTGGCGACGCCGGTGCCGGTGATGCAGGGCAGGCTCGCCGGGGTGGACATCACGCCGCGTCAGGGCGGCATCGCGCTGGATTTCATCCCCGACGGCAAGGGCGCGAAGGTCGGCTTTTCGCTTGGCCCGGTCGTGACCTATTCGCGCAACCGCAACAGCCAGATAGAGGATCGCGTGGTCAGGGCGGCGGGCAAGCTGGACGATGCGATCGACCTGGGCGTCAACGGCGGCGTCACGGTCTATCGGCTGCTGCACGACTATGACAGCCTGACGATTTCGGCCGATGCGAAATGGAACGTTAACGGCGCCTACAAGGGCCGGATCGTTTCGCCGGGCGTGACCTATTTCACGCCGCTCAGCCGCGCGGCGCTGGTAACTCTGGGCATCAGCGCAAAGCATGTCGACGGTGATTATGCGCGCTACTACCATTCGGTCAGCCCCGCGCAGGCGGCGGCGAGCGGCTTGCCGGCCTATGCGGCGAAAGGCGGCTGGGCCAGCGCCAGCGTCAATATGCTGGCGGGTTACGACCTTGATGGCAACTTGCTCAACGGCGGGTTCGCGGTGTTTGCGCTGGGCAGCTACAGCCGCCTGTTCAACGACGCGAAGCGCAACCCCTGGACGGCGATCCGGGGCGATGCCGATCAATGGGTGCTGGGCGCGGGGCTGGGCTATACGTTCTGAGCGAGCGCTTTTGCCACCCGCCGCCGCAGTTCGGGCAGAACATCCGCCTCGAACCATGGATGGCGCGCCATCCACAAGCGGCTGCGCCAGGCCGGATGGGGCAGGGGGAACAGGCCCTCCGGCGCATCGGCGAAGCGGCGCACCGCCTCGGTCAGGTTCGGAGCGAAGCCTTTCGGCAGATAGCGCTTCTGCGCATATTGGCCGACCAGCAGCGTCAGGCGCACCTTCGGCAACAACGCCATGAACGGCGCGTGCCAGCGCGGCGCGCACTCCGGGCGGGGCGGCAGGTCTCCGCCGGAACCCTTGCCCGGATAGCAGAACCCGCTGGGCATCAGCGCGACGCGGGCGGGATCGTAGAACGTCGCCTCGTCCATCGCCAGCCAGCCGCGCAGCCGGTCGCCGCTGTCGTCGTTCCAGCAGATGCCGCTGGCGTGGACCTTGCTGCCCGGCGCCTGCCCGATGATGAGCACGCGCGCGGCGGGCGCCGCCGCGACGAAAGGGCGCGGATCGTGCGGCAGTTCGCCTTCGCACAGGCGGCAGGCACGGATATCGCGCAGCAGGGTGTCGAGGCTCGGTTCCGCCATGGCGCCGAAATGGGGCGCTTGCGGAAGGGAACAAGGCGCGGCAATTGATCCAGCGCATTTTCCGTGCGAGCGATCCGCGCCAAGCTTATGCAAAACATCATGTGCGAACAAAGGGGGATGCGATGCAAGGAGTTGTCGATTTCACGGGCTGGACCGCCCTGACGCTGGGGCTTGCGGCGCTGTTCGCCGGGATCGGCGCGCTGCGCCAGCCGGGCATCTGGCGCACCATGGTGGACGAGATCATCGGTTCGCCGACCTTGCAGTTCCTCAGCGGGATGATGGAACTGGTGATCGCCGCGCTGGTCTACCTCTCCAACCCCTGGATCGTCACTGATCCGCTGTCCTGCTTCATGAAGGCGATGGGCGGGCTGATGCTGATCGAGGCGCTGGCCATCCTCGGCTTCTGCGACATCTATTCGCAGCTCTGGGTCAAGAGCCTTGCCGCCATGAACCGGGGCTGGGCGGCCTTTACCGCGCTGTTCGGGCTGGCGCTGACCGTGGCGGGTGGGCTTCACCTCGCCGGGCGGGCCTTGTAGCGCGCGCCTCTCGACACCCTCTCGACAAGGCGGGCGGCCCCGCCTATCTTCGTGGCCATCCCCGGGGAGCCAGTGCAGGCTGAGAGGGGCGCGTCATGGCGCCCGACCCGTCGAACCTGAACCCGTTAACACGGGCGGAGGGAAGGGCAGGCCCGGAAATTCGTGAAAGGGCAGCGCTCCCATAATCCGCCGGAATGGAGAAGAGCGCGCAATGGCCGATATCAATTCCCGCCTGGAAATAGGCGTCACCACCGGACCGATCCGGGGCAGCCGCAAGATCCACGTCGGCCCGCTGAAAGTCGCCATGCGCGAGATTTCGCTGGAACCTTCCAGTGGAGAGCCGCCGGTGCGCGTCTATGACACCTCCGGCCCCTACACCGATCCCGAAGCCGCCATAGACATCGCGGCGGGCCTGCCCGCGCTGCGGCGCGACTGGATCGTGGGTCGCGGCGATGTGGAGGCCTATGACGCGCGCAGCGTGAAACCGGAGGACAACGGCCAACTGGGGCCGGACCGTTCGGGCGGCGTCCCTGCTTTCCCTAACGTGGTGAGGCGGCCCCTGCGCGCGAAAGCGGGCCAGAACGTCAGCCAGATGCACTATGCCCGCCGGGGCATCATCACGCCGGAAATGGAATACGTCGCCACGCGCGAGAACCTCGGGCGGGAGATGCTCAAGGAATACATCCGCGACGGGCAGGACTGGGGCGCGGCCATCCCCGATTACGTGACGCCGGAATTCGTGCGCGAGGAAGTGGCGCGCGGCCGCGCCATCATCCCCAGCAACATCAACCACCCGGAAAGCGAGCCGATGGCGATCGGCCGCAATTTTCTGGTCAAGATCAACGCCAATATCGGCAATTCCGCCGTGGCCAGCGACGTGGCCAGCGAAGTGGACAAGATGGTCTGGGCGATCCGCTGGGGCGCGGACACCGTGATGGACCTGTCCACCGGCCGCAACATCCACGACACGCGCGAATGGATCATCCGCAACAGCCCCGTCCCCATCGGCACCGTGCCGATCTATCAGGCGCTGGAAAAGGTCGGCGGCGTGGCCGAAGACCTGACGTGGGAGATTTTCCGCGACACCCTGATCGAACAGGCCGAACAGGGCGTGGACTATTTCACCATCCATGCGGGCGTGCGCCTGCCCTATATCCCGCTGACGGCGAAGCGCGTGACGGGCATCGTCTCGCGCGGCGGCTCGATCATGGCGAAGTGGTGCCTGGCTCATCACAGGGAATCGTTCCTTTACGAACACTTCGACGACATCACCGAGATCATGAAGGCCTATGACATCGCCTATTCGCTGGGCGATGGCCTGCGCCCCGGCTCCATCGCCGATGCCAACGACGAGGCCCAGTTCGCCGAGCTTTACACGCTGGGCGAACTGACGAAGCGCGCGTGGGCCCAGGACGTGCAGGTGATGATCGAAGGACCGGGCCATGTGCCGATGCACAAGGTCAAGGAGAACATGGACAAGCAGCTTGCGGCGTGCGGCGAAGCGCCGTTCTACACCCTCGGGCCGCTGGTGACGGACATCGCGCCGGGATACGATCACATCACCAGCGGCATCGGCGCGGCGATGATCGGCTGGTATGGCACGGCCATGCTCTGCTACGTCACGCCCAAGGAGCACCTCGGCCTGCCGGATCGCGACGACGTGAAAGTTGGCGTCGTCACCTACAAGCTGGCCGCCCACGCGGCGGACCTCGCCAAAGGCCACCCGGCGGCCAAGGTGCGCGACGACGCGCTGAGCCGCGCAAGGTTTGAATTCCGCTGGCGCGACCAGTTCAACCTCTCGCTGGACCCGGACACGGCGGAGCAATACCACGACCAGACCCTGCCCGCCGAAGGCGCGAAATCGGCGCATTTCTGCTCGATGTGCGGGCCGAAGTTCTGCTCGATGAAAATCACGCAGGAAGTGCGCGAGTTCGCCCGGCTGCAAAACCAGCCATCGGACGCCTTCGTCGCGGCGGATACGGCTGAAAAGGGCATGGCGGAAATGAGCAAGGTCTATGAGGAAACGGGGCGGGAGCTTTATATGGGCGCGGGGGACCGGGAGCGGGATTGAGGCTATTGTGCGTTCAGGGTCGGCGCTTCTGCCGACCCTGAACAAGATTCCTACGCGTGTTGGATAAGGGTCCAGATAGTTGCCGCGCCATTGTAGGGTGGCATTCGATTGCCCTTTGCAATGGGCGCAGTGGTGTTACCGTTAGCGGGCTTCCATATGCCTGACTCAGGACAAACCTCGCCAGTGTGCGCCACCGTGCCAATAGGCTTTTTCATTTCATTTTTCCTTCAGTCCATAGACAACGCCAGCCACACGCGTTGACTTCTGAAGGAGGGTGTCTCATGACTCGCCTCGCGTGAAACGCACGAGGTGGGTGACTGCCTCCACATGGGAGGTGCCGTTGCTGCGGCATCTCCCATGTGGACCTAGTTAGCATTGAAAATAGCTGTTGTCATCCCCATATCATTCCCAATAAGAATTAGGTGTGGCATGAATGTAAAATAAAGGTTACCCGTAAATTATCAGCGCCGTAACGGGAATGATATGTTGCGGTTGGTCCGCGATTTCTGAACAGGAGTGAGCCGTCAATCGGGCGGCTCACTTCACCACCACCAGCCCCGAAACCCAATAGTGGCAAGTTCTGTCACGCCGCCCGGATAAAGGAGCGCGGCCATGCTGGTTGCCGGTGGAAGGTTCATCCCGACAAGGAAGAGCATCCGCCATGCGTGGCGGCGTGGCACGGAGCTGATTTGCGAGAAATTCGGCTCGTTCGGCTCGCGGCTGCATTGGGATGCGGACAACGCGCGCTTCTTCGGCGTCGCTGAATGGCCTGATCGCGCGACGTGTTCAGCGGCTTCGACGCGACGAGCCTGCCACCCGCAAGGCTTTTGTAGATGCGATCGCCGGTGCGTCGGAAAGACCACTGTTCCTGCGGGAAGTCACGGACGACTTGCTGAAAAGGCCGGCGACGGCCTGACCGGAAACCCCCGTCACGCCATTGCATGGCCTCCGCTATTGCGTTATAATCTTCGTATGAACACCACGCTCAAGATCACGAAGATCGGCAATTCCGCCGGAGTCGTCCTGCCGAAGGACGTGCTTGCCCGGCTGCGCGTGGGGCCGGGGGATACGCTGCACCTCACCGAGGCCCCGGACGGCGTGCGGCTGACAGCGCACGACCCGGACTTTGCGGCGGACATGGAAATGGCCGAGGAGATCATGCGCGAGGACCGCAAAATCCTCCGCGCGCTCGCCAGGTAGATGCCGGAACGGCAAGAACCGCGCTGGGTGAGCGAACATGTCGCGCTCGCCCTGCATGATCGGCAACTGGCCGAGCACGGCGGGCCATCGGGCCTGCGCGACGCGGGCGCGCTTGCTTCGGCGCTGGCGCGGCCGGTCAATCGCTGGGCTTACGGCGAGGACGATCCTTGTGCGCTCGCCGCAGCCTACGCTTTCGGGATCGCACGCAATCATCCGTTCACTGACGGTAACAAGCGCACGGCATGGGTGATCGCGCGCCTGTTCCTGCGGAAGAACGGGATCGGCATTGTGTTCACCGAGCGCGAAGCGATCGCTACCGTCCTCGCCCTCGCGGCAGGCGAGCTGACTGAGGACGAACTGACCGGCTGGTTCCGGCAGCATATGGCTGAGGCTTGAGCGGTCGCAGAGGAACCTTCCGCCGCTCCATCCGTAGAATACGGGTCCGCCGCAATCACTCGAAAGGCCCGTCATGTTCATCGCCGCCTATTGGTGGAAGGTCCACCCCGGCAAGGAAGAGCAGTTCCGCGCGGCGTGGCGGCGGGGGACGGAGCTGATCCGGGAGAAATACGGCTCGCTCGGCTCGCGCCTGCACTGGGATGCGGACAACGCGCGCTTCGTCGGCATGGCGGAATGGCCCGATCGTGCGGCGTGGCAGGCGGCGTTCGACGCGAAGATGGTCTATGACGAGCCTGCCACCCGCGCCGCTTTCGTGGACGCCATCAGCGACGCGGGGGAAGAGCCGCTGCTGCTGATGGAACTGACCGACGATTTGCTTGATCGGCATTGAGGGGATACGCCGTGAAGTTTCGCACAAGGTGTCAACTGTCGCTTTCACCAAGAAACAGTGTAAATCCAGTAATTTACACCCTGTTTCAAAGTTTACACCCTGTCGTCGTTGTCAACTTCGCCTCTACCGCTTCCGCACGAACTCCGCGCGCAGCACCAGCCCCTTGATGCCGTCGAACTTGCAGTCGATCTCCTGCGGGTCGCCGGTGAGGCGGATCGACTTGATGAGCGTGCCCTGTTTCAGCGTGCGGCCCGCGCCTTTCACGTCGAGATCCTTGATGAGAGTCACCTGATCGCCGTCCGCCAGCAGGTTGCCCACCGCGTCGCGCACTTCCACTGTGCTTTCCGCCGCGCGTTTGGCGGCCAGCTCGGCGGCGGGCATCCATTCGCCGCTGTCCTCGTCGTAAACGTAGTCTTCGTCGTTTCCGGTCATGCCGCTGCTCCTTTGCGGCGGCTCTGGCGAAGCCGGTCGCGGAAGTCCACCGTTGCGTAACCGAGCATGTAAAGCCGAATTGCCCTGAATTGTCTTGCCACCCCGCGAGGGCGGGGTAGTCTCCGCCCCGGAAATGGCCCGGAAATAGCAAAGTGGAGGGGAATATGACGAGAAGGCTTGCGGCCGAATTCTTCGGCACATTCTGGCTGGTGTTCGGCGGCTGCGGGTCCGCCGTTCTGGCGGCCGCGTTCCCGGAACTCGGCATCGGCTTTGCCGGCGTCGCGCTGGCGTTCGGCCTGACGGTGCTGACCATGGCCTATGCGGTGGGCGGCATATCGGGCGGGCACTTCAATCCGGCAGTGACGTTCGGCCTGGCCATCGGGGGGCGCACCCCGTGGAAAGACCTCTTGCCCTACTGGATCGCACAAGTCGTGGGCGCCATCGTGGCGGGCGCGGCGATCTTCGCCATCGCCAGCGGCAAGGCGGATTTCGCGGCGGGCGGCTTTGCCTCCAACGGCTTCGGCGAACTGTCGCCCGGCGGCTATTCGATGCATGCCGCGCTGTTGATCGAAGTGATCCTGACGGCGGGCTTCCTGATCGTGATCCTCGGTTCCACCGCAAAGGCGGTTCCGGCGGGCTTTGCGCCGATTTCTATCGGCCTTGCCCTGACGCTGATCCACCTGATCTCGATTCCGGTGACGAACACCTCGGTCAACCCGGCGCGCTCCACGGGCGTCGCGCTGTTCGCGGAAACGGCGGCGATGGGCCAGTTGTGGCTGTTCTGGGTGGCGCCGCTCGTCGGCGGCGCACTGGGCGGCGTGATCTGGCGCTATCTGCTCATGCCGGGCGAAGGCATGGAGCATCTGGGCGGAGACGACGTCGCGGGTTAAACCCCGAGCCAGTCGCGAATTGAGCGTTGATCGGGATTGAGGGCGCTTTTGGTTGGCGTCCGAGTTGATGGTGATTGGCGAGGCGGCGTTTCGCGCTGCCCCGCCAGCCGCCGCAGCTTTTCGCGCACCATGGCAGGTGTATCGCCGCTGACGACTTCGAAATAGCCGATACCGGCGCGGCGTAGCGCTTCCTTCTTGATCGCGTCGCGCGCCGCCGTTGTGTTGCTCAGGTGATGGCCCGTTCCCTGAAACTCGATCGCGTGGAGCGGACGGCTGTCCTCATCCACGATCAGGAGATCAACCCGCTTGGAATTGATTGCGAAATAAGCGTCCTTGTCGTCGCTTGCCAGCACCTCGCCCAGCGAAACCTGCCCCATGGCCCGCCAGCCGGGGCATTCCGCCGCGAGAGCCTGATCCACTATGGATAGAAGGCGGCGTTCCGACCTGTTGAGCAGCGGACGCGGCTTGAAGTCCGCTTCCATGACGCGGCGCAACTGTTCGGCCGCGTCGACCGTTCCCCGGCTTTCCACGGCTTTTGGAGCTGTGGGCGCGCGCTGCTTGCGAAAGCCGAAGCGTGTTTGTCGCCTGCCGTTGCCCCCGCCTTGCCGGGCCTGCCATCTGGCCTGCCGCTCCGCCTTGTTCATGCGTTCCGCGATACGCTCGACCGCCATGCCGGACAGAGCGCCGACCGCGAGCACGAGTGCCAGTAGCAAGGGTTTGTCGATCAGTGCGATGATTTCAGGCGGCATGAACCGCATTCAAGGCCGAACGAGTGAATATAGCGTAAACCGGGAGTCCGCTCGCTGGTCAGATCCGCATCTTCTTGAACACGCCTTCGGGAATGGCGCGGATCACGGCCATGACCAGCCGCCAGACGGGGCGGACGTAGATCACGTCCTTGCCCTTTTCGACGGCTTTCACGATGGCGCGGCCCACTTCCTCGGGCTGCGCCGTCAGTTTCGGGGGCAGGTCCATGCCGTCCGTCATCTGCGTGGCGACAAAGCCGGGCAGGACGGTGACGACATGGACGCCCTGTTTCGCCAGCCGGTTACGCAGGCCTGACAGGAAGGCCGTGAACCCGGCCTTGGCCGCGCCGTAGACGTAGTTGGCCGCGCGGCCGCGCTCGCCCGCGACCGAGCTGATGCCCACCAGCGTTCCGCTGCCGCGCGCGGCGAAGCGGTTGGCCAGGTCCGCGAAGATCAGGGCAGGGCCTTCGAAGTTGGAGCGCAGCACTTGCACGGCGCTGGCGGTGTCCTGCTCGTTCTGCGCCTGATCGCTCATCAGGCCGACTGCGATCACGGCCACGCCGGGCAGTTCGGGCAGGCTGTCGATGAACAGCGCGAAGCCCGCCACGTCCAGCGCGTCGAACTCGTGCAGGCTGACAGGCACTGAATGGCGCAGGGCGATGTCGGTGCGGTCGGCTTCCAGCGCGCCGGCGTTCCGTGCCGCCAGTTGCACCGGATGCCCGGCGGCGGCGAAGGCATGGGCAGTGGCCTTGCCGATATCGGACCGGGCACCGAGGATCAGGACAGGCGGTTTGGAATGGGCGGTCACAGGCCGAGCCTTTCGGATTGGGCGGAACGGAAAACGGGGGAGAGGCCATCGCGCTCGCGCATCGCGGCGAAGCTGGCCCAGCGCGGGTCGGAGGCATGGAGCGTGTCGCGCCGCATCCGTGCGTCCTTGGCGAGATAGAAGCGCCCGCCGTGGGCCAGTGTGATCGCGTCCAGCCGCTCCAGCAGGGCGAGGTTGGCGGGAGAGGCCGGGAAATCCAGCGCCAGGGTATAGCCTTCCATCGGGAAGGAGCAGCGGCTGTCCTGCGCGCCCATGCGCTTGAGCACGGCGAGGAACGATCCCGCGCCCGCCCCGGAAATGGCGCGCAGCAGCTCGGCCAGTCCCTCGCGCGCCGTAGCGGTGGGCAGCACGCACTGGAACTGTGCGAAGCCGCGCTTGCCATAGATGCGGTTCCATTCCAGCACGGCGTCGAGCGGATAGAAGTAGCTGTCCCAATCGACCAGCGATGCGCCTGCCCGCGCCTTGCCTCTGGCGTAGTAGAGGTCATTGAACACGGCGACGCTGAAGCCGTTGAGCGCGAAGGAGGGAAAGTCGATGGGCACGCGCCGGGCCTTGTGTCGCGGTGTTGCGAATGGGGCCCCCCGGCGGGCGGGATCAAGGTCGTCCAGCGCAGCATGCTCGCCCAGCATGACCAGCGAGCGGCCCAAAGCGGCGCCAGTGGCGAGGCAGTCTATCCACGCCACGGAATAGGTCGCGTCCAGCGATTGTTCGAGCGCGGCGATGGCGGCATCCAGGTTGGCGGCGGGCACCATGGTTTGCCTGATCCAGCCGCTTTTGACCCGGCGCAGGCGGATCGCAGCGCGCAGGATCACGCCGGTCAGCCCCATGCCGCCCACGGTCCAGCCGAACAGGTCCGCGTTTTCGGTGTGCGAGCAGCGCGTGACGGCGCCGTCCGCGCCCATCACCTCGATCCATTCGACGAAGGCGCCGAAGCTGCCTTCCTTGTGGTGGTTCTTGCCGTGGACGTCTGCCGCGATGGCGCCGCCCATCGAGACGAACTTGGTGCCCGGTGTGACGAAGGGGAACCAGCCGCGCGGCAGGAACGCGGCAATCACGTCGGCGAGCAGCACGCCGCTTTCGGCTACCAGCATGCCGGTGCTGTCGTCGAAGGACAGCATGCGGTTGAAATGCCGCGTGGAAAGCGTCGCGCCGGGCGAAACCGCGCTGTCGCCATAGGCGCGGCCGTTGCCCCTGGCGATGGCGCCGGACGCGGCGGAGAGCGCGGCACGGAACTGGTCATCGGAGCGGGGCGCGCAGGGTGTCGTCTCGACGCGCGGAAAGCGGCCCCAGCCGCTCAGTTCCTCGCGTTTTCCGGCAGGGGCGCCGTCCATCACGCGCTCCGCGCCGGACCAGTGAACACGAAACGCCGGTCGAGCCGATACTTCACGACATAACCCACCGCGAGGCCGAGCACCGCGCCGGCCTCCCGCGCCAGATCGCTGCGCCAGACGAGCCATGCGGCGGTTTCGCTGGCCCAGAAGATCGCGGTCGTGACAAGGCCCATGGCAGTGTAGAGCGTGAACTTGCGGCCGTGGGCGGCCACTCCGCTCGAACGGTCGAAGAATATCCACCGCTTGTCGAGCGCATATTTGAGCACCAGCCCGGCCAGAGTGCCCGCGACCACGGCGGCGGCGAACGCGACAGTCCCATAGCCCGCCATGAGCACCAGCCGCTGCACGGCAAGGTTGGCCAGCGTCGCCAGCGCCGCGAACAGGGCATAGCGCGTGACCAGTGCGTGCGGTGTCACGCCACCGTGCCCAGCAGCGCGCAGGCGAGGATCGCCGCCCCGCAGGCAAGGCTGGTCCGGTCCTTCGCGGCATAGACCAAGGGGTCGTCGTGCATCTGGCCGCGATGGGCCAGCATCACCGTGCGGGTGATCCAGAACAGCAGGACGCAGCAGATGCCCCACAGGAACTCGGGCCGGGGATAGAGTTGCGTGACGTCCGGCGAATTGACGTAGAGCGCCATGACCAGCACCGAGACATAGCCCGCGCCGATCGCCATCATCGAGATGATCGGCAGGTCGTCCACATGATAGCCCCGGCCGCTGGGCGCCATTTCCTTGCGGGCGAGGTTGTCGACCAGTTCGGCCTGCCGCTTCACGGCGGCGAGCGAGAAGAAGAAGAACAGGCTGAAGGCCAGCAGCCAGACGGACAGCGGAATATCCGTCGCCACGCCGCCCGCGACGATCCGCATGGTATAGAGCAGCCCCAGGATGCAGATGTCGATGACCATGCGCCGTTTGAGATGCAGCGAATAGGCAGTGGTGAGGATGAAATAGGCCAGCATCGCGGCGAGGAACGGCGGTCCCATGGCGAGCGCCAGGCCAAGCCCCGCGCCGAACAGGGCGAGCGCCATCCATCCCCCATGCGCCAGGGGTATGGCGCCGCTGGCGAAGGGGCGGCGGCACTTGCGCGGATGGGCGCGGTCCGGCCCGAGATCGAGCAGGTCGTTGAGCACGTAGACGCCGGAGGCGATGGCGCTGAACGCCACGAAGGCCAGCACGGCCGCCACGATGGTCGCGGCATCGAGCCGGTGCGCCGCCGCCATCGGCACGAAGATCAGCGCGTTCTTGAGCCACTGGTGCGGGCGCAGCGCCTTGAGATAGTCCGCCGGACCGCCGCGCAAGGCCATCGTGCCCCGATCATCGGCAATGTTTTTACAGCCGCTTGCCTTTCGGATCCATTCGGCACGATCCGCCCCGTGCAGGTGCTTGCCGCCGGTGCAGAGCACCATGTCGAACTGTCCGCAATGGAGCGCGATGGCGAGCGCGGACTTCTCCTCGCATTCCGCGTAGAGTGCCGTCCGGCCGCCCTTGTTCCGCCACTGGGCCGCCCGTTCCATCGCCGCCGCGTCAAGCGCGAGCGTGGCGGGGTCCGGTGGCGCGGCGCGGCCGATACCGCCCAGCGCCTTGCGCCAATCCTGCGCCAGCAAGGACCAGAAATTCTCGCTTTCCAACGAATTGGGGAGAAGACCGTTCTCCAGCGCGATAACGAGCAGAGTGTCCTGCCTATTATCCGCCGGTCCTGTCGGCACCGGCATCTCGCGATGCGCGTTCATGCTCGGCGTGTGTCCCCTGGCTGCGCCGGATGACGCATCGCCAAGGATTTAATGGCGTATCGGTTAAAACTTCGTTCACCATGTCAGGCGGTATCACTGGTTCACAGCCTGGGCAAAAAGCCTCTCGCTCCTGGCCATCCTCGCCGGTATCACGTTGGCCTGACGGTATTTGCGGGAGCATATCATGGACAACATCTTGCTGGGTCTGGGCGCGAACAAGGAGCGCCAACAACTGCTTCTGGGGCGCGCCAATCGGCACGGGCTGGTCGCGGGCGCGACCGGCACCGGCAAGACAGTGACCTTGCAAACCATGGCGGAACAGTTTTCCGCCCACGGCGTGCCTGTGTTCCTCGCCGATGTGAAAGGCGATCTTTCGGGCATTTCCATGCCCGGCAGCCCGGCGTTCAAGAACGCCGACAAGCTGGAATCGCGCGCGGTGGAAATCGGCATCGTGGATTACGCCTATAGCGACAATCCGGCGGTGTTCTGGGATCTCTATGGCGAACTGGGCCATCCGATCCGCACCACGATTTCGGAAATGGGGCCGTTGCTGCTCTCGCGCCTCATGGGCCTTAACGAGACGCAGGAAGGCGTATTGACCATCGCTTTCCGCTATGCCGACGATAATGGGTTGCTCCTGCTCGATATGGACGACTTGCAGCAGGTGTTGATCGCCTGTGCGGCGCAAGCGGGCGAACTTGCCACGACTTACGGCAATATTTCCAAGGCCAGCGTCGGCACGATCCAGCGGCAGTTGCTGGCGTTCGAGACGCAGGGCGCGGACCGCTTTTTCGGGGAGCCCGCCTTCGAGATCGACGATTTCATCCAGTGCGACGAGCAGGGGCGCGGCGTTATCAATGTGCTGGCGGCGGAAAAGCTGATGCAGAGTCCCAAGCTCTATGCCACGTTCCTGCTCTGGCTGCTGTCCGAACTGTTCGAGGCGTTGCCCGAAGTGGGCGATCCCGAAAAACCGAAGCTGGTGTTCTTCTTCGACGAGGCACACTTGCTGTTCGACGATGCGCCCGCCGCCCTGTTCAGCAAGGTGGAGCAGGTTGTCCGCCTGATCCGGTCGAAAGGCGTGGGCGTTTATTTCGTGACGCAAAATCCCATCGACATCCCGGAAAAGATCGCGGGCCAGCTCGGCAACAGGGTGCAGCATGCGCTGCGCGCCTTCACTCCGCGCGACCAGAAGGCGATCAAGGCGGCGGCGGAGACGTTCCGCATCAACCCGGACCTGAACGTCGCGGCGGCCATCACGGAACTGAAAGTGGGCGAGGCGCTGGTGTCCACGCTGGACGAGGATGGCGCGCCCACCATCGTTCAGCGCACACTGATCGCGCCGCCGCGTTCGCGCCTTGGCCCGATCACGCCCAAGGAGCGCGCGATCATCCAGTCGATCAGCCCGTTCGGCGGCAAGTATGACACCACCGTGAACCGGGAATCCGCCGCGGAAATACTGATCCAGAAAGCGCAGGATGCCGCCGCGGCCGCCGAAGTGGTGAAACAGGAAGGCAAGGACGCGCAGCGCGCGCAGGCCCGCCGGTCCCCCAGCCTTCTGGAGAAGGCGGGCAAGGCCGCACTGGGCGCGGCGGCGGCTTCGACGGGAACGATGATCGCCCGGCAGATGTCGGGCAAGAAGAGTTCCGCCTCGCCCGTCGCATCGGCGGCCACGGCGGCGGCGGGAAGCATCGGTACGGCGCTGGGCGGCGCGGCGCTCGGCCGTTTCGCGCGCGGTCTGCTGGGCGGGCTCTTGCGTTGACGGGATGGGCGGTTAGCCGGAAGTTATCTACAAATATGAAAGTAACGTGATGCGCCCTGTTTCGCTGACGGCCATCGGCTTGTCCCTTGCGCTGGCTTTGGCCGTGCCTGCCACCGGGCAGACAGCTTCCGCATCCCAGCCTGTCGTCGAGCAGGCCCTCGCCGTGCCTCTGGGCGAACTGGCGGATGCCGTTGCGCCCGCCGCCTATCGTCTCGATTTCACGATTGATCCGGCGCAGGAGCAGTTCTCGGGCCGGACCGAAATCGACGTGACGCTCAAGGGGCAGCCGCTGGCGTCGTTTTATCTTCACGGGCGCAACCTTTCGGTCGGCAAGGTCATGGCGCGAGTCGATGGCCGCGAGGTGGCGGGCCGCTGGACCCAAGTGGATGATAGCGGGGTCGCACGGCTCGATTTTGAGAAGCCGCTGCCGGCAGGCAGGCTGGTGACGCTGGCATTCGACTATCGGGGCACGATGAACGATGGCCCCTTTGGCCTGTTCCGCGCCAACGTGGCGGGCCAATGGTATGGTTGGAGCCAGTTCCAGTCCATTGATGCCCGCGCGGCCTTTCCTTCGTTCGACCAGCCTTCGTTCAAGACGCCGTTCACGCTGACCGTCCGCACGCCGCCGGGCCTGACGGCTGTGGGCAACGCGCCCGAAACCGGCGTGACGCGAGAGGGTGGGCTGGACGTGCATCGCTTCGCCCCGACGTTGCCGCTCCCGACCTATCTCGTTGCGGTGATGGTCGGTCCGTTCGCGCATGTCGCCGATGCGGTTCCGCCCACGCCCCAAAGGGAAAAGCCGCTGCCGCTGCGGATCGTTTCCACGGCGCAGAACGCGGGCAAGCTGGACTTCGCGCTTGAAGGATCGAAGGACATCGTCAAGCTGCTGGAAAGCTATTTCGCCGATGCTTTTCCTTATCCCAAGCTGGACCAGATCACTTCGCCCCTGATGCCCGGAGCGATGGAGAACGCGGGCGCGGACCTTTATGGCGACGGCATTATCGTGATGGGTGCCGACGCCCCTGTCGTCGACCGGCGCCGGTTCGGCATGGTGGTGGCGCATGAACTGGCGCACCAATGGTTCGGCGATCTCGTTACGCCGCGCTGGTGGGACGATATCTGGCTGAACGAAAGCTTTGCCAACTGGATGGGCTATCGCATCGGCGGTGAATGGAAGCCGGACCTGAAGATCGGCACGGGCGGGCTGGCCGAAGGCTTCGCCGCGATGCGGATCGACGAACTCGCGGCGGGGCGTCCGATCCGCCAGAGGATCGAGACGAACAGCCAGATCGACGCGGCGTTCGATGCCATTACCTATGGCAAGGGCGGGCAGGTCGTGGCGATGATCGCGGCTTTCATGGGCGATGAGAAGTTCCGCGACGGCGTGCGGCGCTATATGGCGGCGCATCGCAATGGCAACGCCACCAGCACGGATTTCTTCGTGGCCATGGCCGAAGCCGCCAGCGATCCGCGCATCGTGCCTGCCATGCGGAGCTTCACCGACCAGCAGGGTGTGCCGCTAGTGACGTTTTCGCGGGACGGCACCGGCTGGCGATGGCGGGCGGCGCAAGGCCGATACGCACCGCTGGGGCAAACCGTTCCGCCGCAGCGCTGGGGCATCCCCCTGTGTGTGCGTAGCGGAGCCGAGCGGCAGTGCACGCTGCTGGCCGACGACACGACCGCTGTCGCGATTGCGGATGCCGGTGCACTGGTGCCCAACGCGGGCGGCACGGGATACTATCGTTTTGAACTGCCCGACGCGGAGTGGGATGCGCTCATAGCGCAGGCGCTCACGCTCGATGCGGGCGAGGCGCTGGCCACGGCGGACTCGCTGGGCGCGAGCGTGCGCGCGGGCCGGGCGTCGGTGACGCGGCTGGCGGCGCTGGCGCGTGTGCTGGTCCGGCACACGGACAGCCACGCGGCGGATGCCGCGACGGATGAACTCGTGGCGCTGGCTGGCATGGGAATGCTCGATTCGGCGGGCAGAAAAGGCTGGCGGCGGTTCCTGACGGCGACTTACCGCCCGTTGCTGGAACGACACGGCTTCGATCCGCGCGCGGGCGCCTATGTCGGCGAAGACCCGGACGTGACGCAGCGTCGCATTCAGATCGTGTCGCTGCTGGCCAGCCCGGCGGCGGACAAGGCCGTGAGGAAGCGGCTTGAACAGGCCGTTGCCGCGTGGCTCACCGGAGATGAACAGGCGCTCGATCCCATGTGGTTCAGCAAGGGCTTCGATGCCTGGATCGCCCGGCATGGGCTGAAGGGCGGCAAGGAACTGATGGACAGGGCGCTGGCCTCCAGCGATCCGGCATTCCGGCCGCGCGCGCTTGCCGCGATTTCCGGCAGCGGTTGGGCACCCATCGCGCGCTGGCTGCTCGCGGGTGTCGGCGATCCGCGCCTGCGTCCTGACGAGGAGCGTGGCTTCCTCAAGGGCGTGCTGTCCTCGCGCTCGACGGCGCGGATCGGCTATGACTGGATGAAGGGCAATCTGGACACGCTGCTGTCGGGCGCGGGCGGCATCTTCTACACCGCCAACATGCCGCAATGGCTGGGCCGGTTCTGCTCGGTCGATATGGCGAATGAATTCGCGCGCGATCTCGGCCCGCGCTTTGCGGGCAAGAGCGGCGAACTGGAACTGGCCCGCGTGATCGACCGGGTGCGCAATTGCGGCGTGCTCAAGGAACAACGCGGAACGCGGATTTCTGCGGACTTCGCCCGGTTGAAATAGGTGCCAGGGCTGAATGTCGATTGGTCCTAGGGCAACGGCAGGCTGATCGTCGCGGCCAGTCCTTCCACTTCACCGCCAGGCCCCCGCCGGTTTTCCAGCCGCAGCGAGCCGCCGTGCTGCTCGGCAATGGCGCGCGCCAGCGTCAAGCCGAGGCCCGCGCCGCCGGTTTCGGTATTGCGCGAAGGGTCGCCGCGCGTGAAAGGTTCCAGCATCCGCCCGATGTCGGCATCGGCGATGCCGGGGCCGTCGTCGTCGATGCGGATCACGGCACGGTTGCCTTCCCGGCCGACACCGACACGCGCCACCTTGCCATAGCGCAGCGCGTTGCCGATGACATTGCGCACCGCCCGCCGCAGCCATGTGGCGCGGAGGGGCAGGGCGACGCGCAGGGTCTCTTCCAGCGTGACAGGCTCTCCCATGTCCTCGTATTCCTCGACCACCGAGGCGACGAGCGCCGATAGTTCGGATTGTTCCAGCGGGTCGCTGGGACGGCCGACGCGGGCAAGTGAAAGGATATCGTCCAGCGTGCGCACGATGTCCTCTATCGTCGTGGCCATGCGCTCGCGCTCGGCATCGTCCTCCACGGATTCGATGCGGACGCGCAGCGCCGCCAGCGGTGTTTTGAGGTCGTGGCCAATGGCGCCCAGCATCACGTCCTTTTCATCGAGCAAGGCGGAAATGCGCGCCTCCATGGCATTGTGCGCTTCGATCAGGTGGCGCACGTCATCCGGCCCCTTGGGCTCCAGCTTGTCGGGCGAGCCGGGATCGTGCGAAAAAGCGTCCAACCTGTCGCGCAGCGTGGCCAGCGGACGCGTGATTCGCCGCAGGATCAATGCGATGGCGCCCATCAGCACGATGTAGATCAGCAGCGTCTGCGCCAGCAGCGAAGTCAGGAACTGCTTGCCGCCGCCCGGCACGAACACGCGGGCGACCATCCAGCGGCCGGATTGCGGATCATGCAATCCGGCGACCATCACGCGCACCGGCCTGGGGTTTTCTGCGTTGTCGGCGGGGGAAGGGCCGTGGCGCGGGAACCGGCGGGCCAGGCGATCGCGCGCGTAGGCGTCATCGGCGACCTTGCGTTGCAGGACCACGACTTCCGGCACGGGACCGCCATTTTCCTGCACCAGAAACTGCCGCAAGGCGGCTTCGGCGTCGGTGTCGCGCGTTTCCCCTGCCCGCAAGGGGGCAGCCGTGCTGTATTCCACGCGCATCCCGCGCACGTGGAACGGGCCTTGCGGCTGGCGGCGCATCACGGTGTTTTCGCCGCGCGTGGCGGCCAGCAGACGGAACGCGGCGGCGTGGATCATCGCTTCGTCACGGCGTTCGGCCTGCGCGCGATAGACGAGCGCGGTGCCGAGGCCCTGCGCCAGCAGCAGCGCCAGCGCCACGGCCAGCATCATCTGGCCGAGCATCGAGCGGGGCGGGCCTATGCGGAGCTTGCGGATGTTCATGCGTTCACGCGGCGTACGTCGGCGGCCAGCATGTATCCGCCGCCCCATACCGTCTGGATCAGTTGCGGGTTGCGGCTGTCCGATTCGATCTTGCGGCGCAGGCGGCTGACCTGATTGTCCACCGCGCGATCGAACAGGTGCGCTTCGCGCCCTTGCACCATGTCGAGCAGCCGGTCACGATCCAGTACCTGGCGAGGATGGTCGAGAAATGCGGTCAAAAGCCGGAATTCGACCGAGGATATGGCGACGACCGCGCCCTCGGGATCGGTCAGGCGGCGCTTCAACGGATCGAGCCGCCAGCCCTCGAACTCGTACAGTTCGTCTTCCGCCGCCAGTTGCGGCTCGCGCGTGGCGCGGCGCAGGACACTGCGGATGCGGGCGACAAGCTCGCGCGGCTCGAACGGTTTCACAACGTAATCGTCCGCGCCGATTTCCAGCCCGACGATGCGGTCCGTCGCTTCGCCTCTCGCGGTGAGGAAAATGGTGGGGATCGCGCGGGTTTCCACCAGATGGCGGCACAGGGAGAGCCCGTCCTCGCCGGGCATCATGATATCGAGCAGGACCAGATCGGGCGCGCGCTGATCGTCGCGCAAACGGCTGCGTGCTTCAGCGGCGCTGGCGGCCTCAGCCACCTCAAAGCCCTGCTTTGCCAGATAGCTGGCCAGCGGCTCACGCAGCGAGGCCTCGTCATCGACAAGCAGGATGCGGGGAGGGACAGCATCAGTCACGGTATGGTCCTGTTATCATGGCGTTACGATTGCACGCAAATTTCCCCTCCCTGTCGGGGGAGGGGAAAACTGGTGGGGATGCTCTTCCGAGAACGCTGCACGCGGAGCAAGCCCCCATCCCAACCCCTCCCCGGACGGGGAGGGGCTTAAGGAACCGGCCCTCAGGAGCCTGTCTTGGCGGCGGGCGCGGCGGCCCCACGTTTCTGACGCCATTCGTCGCGCATGGCCTTGCGCGCGGCCTGCCGTTCATCGGCTGTGACGGTGCCGTCCTTGTTCGTATCCAGACGGTCGAACCGGGCAGTGGCCGCCGTGAGGAACTCGGCTTGAGTGATCGCGCCGTCCTTGTTGGCATCGGCTGACATGCCGCCGCCCATCATGCCCCGGCCCATGCCGCCATGCCCGCGCCCGTGGCCCATCCGGCCCCAGCCGCGCCTGCCTTCGGATTTGCCTTCGGCCTTCGGCGCGCCTTCGGCACGCGCCGCTCTGTCACGCGGGCCATGCGCCGCCGCGAACTCGGTGCAGGAAATCTGGCCGTTCTTGTCCGTGTCGATCCGGTCGAACCGCTGGCCTACGCGCGCTTGCCGGTCGGCTGCGTCGATCTTGCCATCCTTGTTCACGTCCATGCGGGCGAACATTTCAGTGGCCTTGGCCTGATGCTCTGCGCGCGTAACCGGTGCCTTGGCATCGGGGCCGCGCGGCGCGGCCTGTTGGGCATAAGCTGTGGCGCCCATGGCCAGAGCGGCGAGAGAAAGGCCGCCGACCACAATTCCCTTACGATACTTTTTCATTGTCAATTCCTCCATCCTTCATGCCCCGTTTCGGGGAAAGGGTGAAAGCCGCGCGGTTGGGGGAAGGGAGGGGGAACAGTCACCCGCGCGGCTCTCTGTGTCCGCTTCTAGGAGGGGTTTGTCGCGTCACTATGCCGGATGGCGGATAATTTGTCGCGTTTTGTCACAAAGGGCGCGGGGTGTTCATGCAGGCGCAAGCGGTGCGCATTGCGCCTTGAGCCAGACGAGCGCCTCTCCATCAAGGCGCGGCCCGATCACCTCCAGCACACGGGCGTGATAGGCGTCGAGCCAGCGCGTTTCCTCCGCCGTCAGGAGTGCGGTGTCGATCAGCGCACGTTCGATGGGCACGAAGGTCAGCGTCTCGAACCCCATGAATTCGCCTTCCGCGCCGTCGATTGCCCGCGGCTCGACAAGGATCAGGTTCTCGATACGGATGCCGTATTCGCCAGCTTTGTAATAGCCTGGCTCGTTGGACAGGATCATGCCCGGCAGCAGTTCCTGCTCGGTGCCACCTTGGCCGCCCGCCGACTTGGCGATGCGTTGCGGCCCTTCGTGGACGGACAGGAAGCTGCCGACACCGTGTCCGGTGCCGTGCTGGTAGTCCAGCCCCACCGCCCAGAGGAACTGGCGCGCCAGCACATCGAGCTGGCTGCCCGCCGTGCCCTTGGGGAAAGTGATACGAGCCAGTGCGATGTGGCCTTTCAGCACACGGGTGAAACGATCCTTCACTTCGGCGGACGCGTCGCCGGGGCCGATCCACACCGTGCGGGTGATGTCGGTCGTCCCATCGGGATATTGCCCGCCCGAATCGACGAGGTAGACGGAGCCGGGTTCCAGCGCGCGGTTGGTTTCCTCGCTCACCCGGTAATGGACGATGGCGCCGTTGGGGCCGCTGCCGGAAATGGTGTCGAACGACAGGTCGCGCAGGTCGCCCGTATCGCGGCGGAACTGGTGGAGCCGTTCGGCGGCCTGCATTTCATCGACCGCGCCTTTCGGCCCTTCGATGGACAGCCAGTGCAGGAAGCGCGAAACCGCCGCGCCGTCGCGCGCCTGCGCCGCGCGATGGCCGGCCTGCTCGGCCGCGTTCTTGATCGCCTTGGGCAGCACCGTGGGATCGCGCAGTTCCCGCACCTCGGCATCCACTGTTTCCAGTTCGGCGAAAATCGCCTGCACCGCGCGTTCGGGATCGACGGCCACTTGCTTGCCGCCCAGCGCGCGCAAGGCGGGAATGAACGCCGCGCGATCATGCACGCGCACGGCATTGCCCAGATGCGCCGTGCCGTCCGCCGTCAGCTTTTCGGGCGCGATGAACAGGTCCGCCGTGCCGTCCGCATGGGCGATGACGAACGAGAGCGCGACGGGCGTGCGCTCCACGTCCGTTCCCCGGATGTTGAGCAGCCATGCAATCGAATCGAGCGCCGTTATCACTGTGGCGTCCAGCTTGTTGTCCACCAGCCATTGCGAAACGGCGGCGCGCTTGGCTTCGCTGGTTTCGCCCGCGTGAGCGATATCGTGGACCAGAACTGGAGCAGGCGAAGGCGCGGGCTGGTCCTGCCACACGGCATCCACCGGATTGCTCTCCACCGCCACCAGTTCGCCGCCGCTGTCGGCCAGCGCCTTTTCCACGTCGGCCGCCCAGCGCTTGCCGTGCAGCCACGGGTCGTAACCGATGCGCGCGCCTCCCGGCGCGTTGGCCGCCAGCCACTTCGCCACGCTGGTCTGCGGCACGCTTTCATAAGCATAGAAGCGCCCGTCCACCTGATCGCGCACCTGAAGCGTGTAGCGCCCATCGACGAACATCGCGGCGGCGGGCGAGAGGCTGGCGTCCGTCAGCACCACGGCGGTTCCCGCCGATCCGCCGAAGCCCGTCAGCCACGCGAGCCGCTGGGCATAGGCGCCGACATATTCGCTCATGTGCTCGTCGGAAATGGGGATGACGAAACCGTCCAGCCCACGCGTCGCCAGTTCCTTGCGCAGCGCATCGAGCCGGGCTTCGTGGGTGTTCATCAGCATGGTTGCGATCCTTCCTCTGGAACCATAGATGCGAGCGATGACCGATACCACAAGTCTTGCAGCACCCGTCGCCGCGAAAAAGCCGCACACCGTCAACCAT
>Ga0265293_10002066_pt1 | contig 41753 bp, 33 predicted proteins | sample Munlanlewell138R_FD_192505 | JGI IMG/M metagenome (GOLD analysis project Ga0265293, IMG submission 192505) | Leachate microbial communities from a municipal landfill in Southern Ontario, Canada - Leachate well 138R | ecosystem: Engineered > Solid waste > Landfill > Unclassified | place: Canada...
AAAACAGTTAAAAAAACGCAAAAAAGTATTAAAAATGAGTGAAAACGAAATAATTTTGAAAAAGGGCCTAAAATTCAAGGCCCCTTTTTATTATGTAAGTGGCAAACTCGGGTTATATCATAATAAGAGTTACATTACAATATTTGGTAAATAAAAAGAGCTTATTTGCTCTTTTGTTTGAGTTCTTCTATTTGTTTTTGCAAATTATTAATTCTTGAATTAATATACTCTTTAATTTGATTAATAATCGATTTTGCAATCCAAACGATCAATAATATTCCAGCAATACACCAAAGAGAGATAGCAACCTTTTGGAGTGTTCTTGCTCCCGTATCGCTCTCAGCCAAATATACTATTAGTGCAAAAATAGATATTGTCAAAATAATCAGTAAATGTCCATTATTACTTTTTTTATTCATTTTTCCCTCCGATACCATAACAATTATACCATTTTAACTCGCTTTTTCAAAACTAATATAAATTCTAATTGAATTAGAATCAAATGTATAACCATTAAAGTAATTTTTTATTAAATACGGAGATCCAGATATAGGGTTGTATAAAACTATAGATTTTACATTCCCGGTATATGTTGATGCTAAAGTTATATTTATATATTTAGTTTGCAATCCAGAATTTGCGCCAAGAGTTACTAATGATACATTTCTTACATCATAAATCGAAGGAAGTTTGTCGTATTCACCTACGACTTGATTACTAAATAAAACTTTAAGACTTGATGTTATTCCATAAGTTAACATTTCTTTAACTAATTCATTTCTTACTATAGTTTGTTTAGATCCTATATATGATACTTGATAAGTGAAATTAAATCTCTCGAATGCATCTTTTTGATAAAACACATCTGAAAATGCAGCTGTAATATATTGTGAATGTATTGCTTGATTAACTTCTAATGAGCTTATAGGAGCATTCTCCGCAATAAAGTCAAATTCTTCATCGTACCCAAAAGTAAAAGGAAATTTGCAAATCTTCAACTTAAAATAATCGCATTCGCCTATTTCGCTTGTATATGTGTATAATTGAGTATAAATCTTCTTAGCGGTTTTTCTACCATAAACTCGGTTATCCCTAGCTTTGATATTGAACAACAAATTGCTGCCGGCACAAATATATGTCATTGTATCAAAAATATACTGGAAATATACATTCCCAGATCCGTCTTTGTTATAAAACTCTATCGCAACATGCTTTGGTTGATTTGTATCACCGAAGACATTTAAGTATGCTGATTCACCAATGCTAGATATTCTAGCAGTGTTTTTATTTTTAATTTCATCAATCATACTTATTCTTATAATATCTCTTTCAAATGTTAACCTATTAACAATTTCAGAGTTAGGAATGTCATATAACATATATGACGTATCTGCCCCAACAAATTCACTTCGCCTAATGTGGTTTTCATTCAGTTGGAAAATACAATCATAGCTGTTATTCCGGTTAGTAATGGTCGCTTTAGCGATTACGTAACGTTTGCCGTCAGCATCTACAACATTATCACCTATTTTAGGAATAAAAGACCAATTGCTATAACATGACAAATTATTTACCATTAAAAAATTTCGTCCGCTTATAATACTAAGGGGGACACATTCCCCCTTTAACCCCTTTGTTTTCTTCTTCTTTTTTTAATTATTTGGTCTCATATCATTTACAATCATACATATTATCTTTATAACTGTCATTAATTATTATTAAGAAATATCTAACAGTTATTCAAAAAAAGCCTGAATAATCAAGCTTTTTTCGGTTTACGACCACCAAATATTAGTAATATTTTGCTTATTATAAATGATAAAAATCTAGGTAATCTTATAACATAAAATCTCATTTCAACCCCTCTATTCTAATAAATTATATGTAGTAGAGTAGAAATTTAGACTATTTAGTTTCAAACAATAAGATCCTCTTACCATTCACTTCAATCTCTCCATAGTCAGCAACTATTTCATTGCTTAAACCTAAGTTTTCAAGTTTATTTAATAAGTAATTATTTAACTCATATTTAAAGTTAGTAAGACTTACTCTTGCACCTTCATCAATTGCAAATAAAGAAACATATTTATAATCACGCTTTTCTAATCTTATATTTTGATCAATGACTCTAATTCTATTTCTTTCATTAATTATTTCAATATTTAACTCAGGATACTTACAAAGCACATTTATTGTTGCTTGATAATGGTCAAGTCTTCCACCTGTAGCATTATATATCTCAATTTTTTCAAATTCAAGATCCTTAACTTCCATTATTGCTAACTCAAGATCACCAAAGTCTTTATCTTTAGGGAAAACTCTTATTTTATTGCAATGCATTACCACATCTTCAATATTACAAGAATCAAAATCACCCACAGCTAAATCAACCTTTTTATCCATTTTTACAATTTCATATATACCACCATCAACACCAACTAACATTTCATCTTCTGAGGGTCTATATAATTTGCTGAAATGATCTCTACCTGCACAAACTATTTTTATAATCATAATTCTATTAATCCTTTTATAGTTTTACATCTATCTTTCGCTTTAAAAATATATGTTCCAGCAACTACTACGTCTACTCCCGCGTTTTTACAAAGCTTAGCTGTTTCTAAGTTTATTCCCCCATCTACTTCAATTAAGTAATTATATTTATTATTATCTTTTTTAGTTTTAAAATACTCTATTTTATCAAGGGCACCTGTAATAAATTTTTGCCCCCCAAAACCTGGTTCAACACTCATTACTAAAATTAAATCTAAGTCTTCTAAATATTCATCCAATACATTAGGCGAAGTATTAGGCTTTATAGATATTCCAACCCTTGCACCTAAAGATTTTATATGATTGATTACTTCCTTAACATCGCTAACTGCTTCATAATGAAATGTTAGATAATCAGCACCAGCTGCTATAAAATCTTTCGCATAAAATAAAGGATCGCTAATCATTAAATGAACATCAAAAACCGCATCAACTTTCCCCTTTAAATTTTTATATATCATTGGTCCCATTGTAATGTTTGGTACAAAGTGTCCATCCATAACATCTATATGAAGAAACTTTGCTCCGCATTCAACAACTTGTTTTGCTTCTTTCTCCAGATTTGAAAAATCACAAGAAAGTAATGATGGTGCTACTATCATAAATAATACTCCTAATATTTATTTTTTATATTTTCACTAATTTCTTTTTCAAAGTTTAAATAGTTTTCATATCTACTGTTAAGTATAGCATTATCTTTAACTAATCTTTTAACCTCACAACCTGGTTCATTAATATGAATACAGCCATTGAATTTACAATTCTTACTTACTTCAAAGAATTCTCTAAATGAATGAGAAAAAGTAAGTAAGTCTTCAAATGGAAATTCGATATTACCAAATCCAGGTGTATCTGCAATCCAGCCTTCAAATAATGGATGGAGTTCAGTATGTCTTGTAGTATGTTTGCCACGACCTAAAGCAAATGAAATTTCTGCAGTTTTTAAATCAAGTTTAGAATCCAAGATATTTAATAAACTACTTTTTCCTGCTCCACTTTGACCAGCAAAAACAGAAATACTATCTTTAAACTCGGGTTCTAGAAATTTTAAATCAGAAAATTTACTTGTGTGATATACTTTATATCCTATATTAGTATAATAATTACTAACTTTTTCAATTTCAGAAATATCAGTTAATAAATCAATTTTTGAAAAAACAATTATACTTTCAATTCCGTTATATTCTAATATAGACAGCATTCTATCAAGTAAATTCAAATTAAGATCGGGTTCTTTCACAGAAAAAATTAAAAACATTTTATCGACATTACTAACAAAAGGTCTAACTAATTCATTCTTTCTAGGTATTAATTCAAGAATTGTTTTTGTATTTGGATCAATTATAACTCTATCTCCAACTTTTGGAGAGATTTCGTCTAATCTAAATGTTCCTCTTGGTTTACAAACATAGGAGTTTTTATCATCTGCATAAACAGTATAATCTCCACTTATCGACTTGATAATTAAACCTTTCATTGAATCTCCTTTAATCTTAACTGTCCACAAGCTGCATCTATATCATGCCCTTGTTCTTTCCTTAATGTAACATTAATTTTATTCTTTTTTAAATAATCATAAAAAGCCTTCATTTTCTCTTCAGTTGATCTTGTTAGAAGAATTGAGTTTGTGAAAATATTTGTATTATTATATGGTATTAAATTAACATAAGCATTTCTTCCCTTAATTAATTTTACCAACTCTTTCGCATCTTCTAATGAATCATTTACATCATTAAGTAAAATATATTCAAATGTAAGTCTTCTATTAGTCTTCTCAAAATAAAAATCAACAGCTTTAAATAATTCATCTAATGGATACTTTTTATTAATTTTCATATATTTACTTCGTTTTTCATTATTAGAAAAATGTAATGAAATTGCTAGATTTACTTGCAACGGAAATTCTGCAAACTCATATATTTTAGGTACAATCCCACAAGTAGAAATAGTTATATGACGACTTCCAATTTCTAAACCTTTTTGATCATTTACAATTCTTAAAAATTCTAACACATTATCATAATTATCAAAAGGTTCACCAATTCCCATTAATACAATATGAGATACTCTTTTACCTTCTTTATTAATAATATTATCAACTTCTAAAACTTGTTGGACCATTTCTGAGGTTGTAAGATTTCTTTTTTTCTTTGTTAAACCGCTAGCACAAAATGCACAACCCATATTACATCCAGCTTGGGTTGTAATACAAATAGAATACCCATATGAGTTCTTCATTAAAACAGTTTCTATTAAATTCCCATCTTCTAATTCGAATAAAAACTTCTTTGTCTCATCAAGTGACTCTTGCATTTTCATAATCTTAAACTTTGGAATATAAAAATCTTCTTTTAAGAGTTCTCTTAATTCCAACTTAAAATTTGTAATTTCAGAAAAATCAGTTGTTTTTTGTTTATATAATGCTTCAAACACTTGTGTAGAACGAAACTTTGTTTGAGATTTATCTAAAAAATACAAATCTAATTTTTCTCTTGAATAATTATATATACTATTCATTATATTTTCCTTATCTTACAGATATAAAATCCATCACTACCATATATATGAGGAAGGATTGTTTTTTCATAAACAACTTCTGCATCAGTTCTTTCACTTAAGAAATTTTTAATTTGTTCTTCATTTTCTTCTTTATTGATTGTACAAGTCGAATATGTATAATATCCACCTTTTTTAACTAGTGGCCAAGTTGACTCTAATATTTCTTGTTGAAGAAGCTTAATTTCTTCAATTGAATCTAAATTCATATGATATTTTAAATCAACCTTATGACCCATTACCCCAAATCCACTACATGGAACATCAGCTAAAACATGATCAAAACTATTTTCCAAACCATGATTTATTAAATCTCTAGCATCAACAATTTGGGTTTTTATGTTAGTATTACCGTTATTTGCAAATAACTTATCCATCAACTTAATTTTATGTTGGTGGATATCACATGCATGAATGGTTCCAGTGTTATTCATTATAGCAGATAAATGACTAGCTTTTCCACCTGGTGCACTACATGCATCCAAAACATTATCATTTCTATTTGGATTAACTATCTCACTTACGAGTTGAGCAGATAAGTCTTGAATAACAATTTTACCTGTTTTTAATAATTTATTACTTTGAATGTTTCCATCAATTACTAAACCATTTTGTACAAAACTACTTACCTCAACATTAAAACCATCATTTCTCAAAATATCTAAAGCTTCTTCTTTAGTTATTTTTAATGTATTAACTCTAACAGCAATCTTTTTAACTTTAGAATATTCAATAAATATATTTTCTACATCTTCATAACTATAATCTTTTAATAAATAAGCAACTAGCCAAGCAGGATAAGAATATTTAATGCTTAAAGTATTAATCTCATCCATACCAGTAATTTCTCTAAGTGGATTTCTTAAAAAGTTTCTTAAGACTGCATTTACAAAACCACCAACTGCTCTATCTTTAATATTTGCAATATTTACCGCTTCATTAATTACAGCATAATCTGGTGTTTTCAAATATACTAATTGGTAAACTGAAATATAAAGTAAATACTTAAGCCAATTCTTCTGTCTTTTTGTACCAACATAAGGTTCAAGCAAATAAGTAATTGTTAATAAATTCTCAACTGTTCCATAGGTAAGTTTAGTAAAAAATGATTTGTCTTCCATACTAAGTTCAAATTTATTGAGATATTCGTTTACAACAATATGCGTAAATCCTTTTTTATCTATAATTTTTTCTATTGCTTCTATTGCTAAGCGTCTAGCATCCATTTATTTCACATCCAATTTTTCTAAAAATATATTTAACTCTTTATCACTTAAAAATAATTCACCAATATGTCCGTGTTTTCCATCATGAAAATCATGGAAATCATTACCAGCAGTAATAAATAAACTATTATCTCTTGCATAGGTTCTAAACCTTGCTTCATCATTATCCTTATTACTCGGATAAACCGCTTCTATCCCATCTATACCTAAACTTATAATATCTAAGGGGCGATTATGTCTTAATAAACATGGATGAGCAAGAACAGCTAATCCACCATATTCATGGATTAGTTTAATTCCATGTTTTGTTGTTAATTTTGTACTTGGATAATATGCTGGACATCCTTGACCAATCATCTTATCAAATATTTCTTTATGAGTATATGGATAACCTTGCTTGATAATTTCTCTTGCAATACTTCCTCTTGTAATACTAAGTAAATTATTTGCGAAATCCATATTTAAATCTATATTAAAGTATTTTAAGAGTGCATCTTTAATTTTAAATGCTCTAATTTCTCTTTGCTTCCTTTGATTTTCTAAATAGCTTTCCAAACCTTCTAAATTATAATCACCATTAAAATATCCTAAAATATGAATACTTTCACCATTTAACTCTGTAGAAAGTTCTAGGCCAATAATAAACTTTATATCAGTAAATCTATCTTGCATTCTATAAGCTTCAATACTTCCCTTTAATGTATCATGATCAGTTATACTTATATAATCAAGGTTTGCATCTCTTGCAAGATTTATTACTTCTTCTAATTTTAATGCACCATCTGAATATGTGGTATGCATATGTAAATCTGCTTTTTTCATCTTTTCATCTCATTATATATTAACATTAATATATACCTCTTCTCTAATTCTGTATATAAGTCTCTAAATTTCAAATAATCAAATAATTCAACTTTTGAAGCAACTCGCATAACATATTTAATTTTTGTAAATAACTCAATCCATTCCGCAAACGATAATGCAACAACATAATCAGAGTTTAAGAAATAATTAAATTTATAACTATTTCTTAGTTCTTTATTATTTGAATTTTCAAAACAATCCATAAGTGCATTAACCGTATCAACAATTAAATCACCACTATTATAATAAATATAGTCATATGCTTCAGATAAATTTTTATACCCATCAATGATTTTTTTTATATTTTTATTTAATGCATCTAATTCTTGATAAGATTTATCATTACAAATACTAAATGATGCCATCTTTAAATGTTTATAGTATCTTGCTTTCAAATCTGCTACTTCTAACTCTATATTATTATAAAAAGTTATTAAATCATTAATAGCTATCGAAACACTTTCTAATTCATGGTCTGATGCTTCAATGTATTTAATAAGTTCAATTCGTCTTTTTATATCATCATGCATTTTCTTCATACGATTGATTTGTTTATCAAGTACAATCATTTTTTCATTAAACTTATTATCTTTATCTGCAGATCTTGAAAATAGTTTTAAAAAATTATATGTATGAAAAAGAAACCCAAATTTCTTTTCAATATTATCGTTTGTATTTATTAACTTATTTTTTTGCTCTTCTTCACTCACACAGTCTTTCAAACTAAATTTATCAGCTTGATATTCAACTCTTTCGTAATATATTTCCTCATCTTTTGCTATCTGTGAAGATTTATTAACAGGACCATCTGGCATTTTAATGTCAATGGTCTCTTTTTGCTTTTTAAAAAAAGAAAATAGTTTCATATATCTTTCCTTTCACCTTATATATATTATAACAAAATTTTAGGAATTTTTAAACATTAACTTCAATTTATTTTAATTTATAAACTTTACGAATAAACTTGATAAATATAGAAATATTTGGTATTATAAGTGAAAGAGCTTTCATTGTGGAGGGAAAATATGCAAAGTTACACTTATGAAGAGTATCGCAAAGAACTGAACAGATACAACGAAATTGTAGTCTACGCTTTAATCAGAAAAAACTTTTTACATGAAGATGATCATACACCTCTATACTCATTAGATATAGAAGTAGAAATTCTTCCTAAAACTGATGAAGAAATTGAAAAAACTATTACTACACAATTAATCAAATCTCCAGATTTTGATAAAGTAGTAGAATGTTACAACAATATAGGTAAAATAAAGGAATAATTAGGTATATTCAAAGGGTTAAACTAAAAAGGTCTACTCAGGTGAATAGACCTTTTTTTATTTTTATAACTCTATTAAGTTATTCAATGTTTCTTCAAAATTTAACCAGTTAATATTATCTAATATAAATAAATCTTTACCACTTATCTTATTAATCAATAAACCTAAATGCTTATATACTCCAAGTTCACTAAATAAATCATTAATCTGCTTTATTAGAGAATCTAATTCTTCACTAGCACTACTCCTTAAATACTCAATATATAGTTTGCTAATTAAACCAAATAGTATTCCAGATTTATATCCAGTTTTGGTTTGTATAATAATAGCTTCATTAGCAGTTAATAAAGCTTCACCAAATTTTGAAAGTCTACTTAAAGCAATTGCTCTTGCAGCTAGAGTTTTTCCTATTTCCACATTAGATTTTATAGCTTTATTAATCTCTAATGATTTTTCTGAATACTCTAGTGCTACTAGAGGATCTATAAATGCATAAGATTCTGTTAGATTAGTATAGATATTACCCATTATTTTTAAATCATTTTTTGATTCATTTTCTAATATATAATTATAGATTCTAATTGCTTTATCGTACATATAGTTAAATCTAAATATATGTGCTTTAACTCTTAAAACTTCCATTTTAATTTCAGATTCAACTAAACTATTAAGATCTATTCTATTAACTAATTCTAAAGACTTTATGAAGTCTCCTTTTAAAAACATTATATCTGCATATTTTATCCTAGCAAGATGAACTGTTCTTAGTTCAATTTCACTAGCACCAAACAATTCATAGTCATCAATAATTTCTTTATATTTAGCCATTGCTAAATCATAATTTCCAAGTAAATGGAGAACTTGTGTATATATAAATTCATAACTAGATTCCAATTTACCAAAAACATTACTCTTAAAGCCATTTGCTTTTTCATTTTCATAAAACTCTTTAGCTTCTTTTATTTTACCTATTCTTCTAAAATACAAAACTTTATAGTAATTATAAAAAGGTAAAAAATGACTATTTGTTTTATTTGCATTAATAATGACTTTTTCAATATTACTTCCATATCCACGGTCAATTAATCTTGCAACCATATAAAGTACATCTTCTATTTCATTTAATTCAAATGGTCTTTCAGTTCTTCCATATAAATATATTATTTGATTAAAGTAATGGATATAATGTTCATCTTCAATTTTGATTACTTCATTTAAATATTTTCTAATAACACCACAAATTCCTGTAATATTATCATTCATCCCGCATTCAAAAATATGTGCTTTTATACTTGAATCTATTTTTTTATATTCATTGTTGTCAATAAATAAAGATAATTCTAAAAATTCTTTCAAATGAAGTTTAGAAATTGCAATATTTTTTTGCTTAGCAAGATATTCCACAAAATTAATTTCAAAAGTATTTAAGTACGATAAATAAAGAACTAAATCTCTTTCTTGAGGATCTAAGTGCCTTAGATAGCGATCAATTATTTCTCTAATTGATAAGTTTCTAAAATCAAAATTATCACTATTAACATAAAGATCTGCACACATATCTAAATATAGAGGAATTCCTAGCGATAAATTTGCTACCTCTTCTACAATCTCTTCTTCTTTAATCGGAACAGTTCTTAAGAATAATTTAGAATCTTCTAAGCTTAACTTATCTAAATAGTATTGATATACATATTTTGAAATTTCCGGATATTTTTGTTCTACATTTAGCTTATCTCTTGCTGCAATAACTAATAATATAGAATTAGTATTATTAAAGAAATCAATTAACCACTTTAAGGCATCATCAGAAATACTCATATCCTTAATTCTCTTAAGCATACTTTCAAAATCATCCAAGAAAAAGATGATTTTTTTATTATTCTCATTTATTCCTGCTGCTAACATTTTCGGTAAAAATTTATAAATTTCATTAGCATCTAGTGCTTCTATACTCTTAAAATCTTCTTCGTATTTTTTATACTTCAAAAAACTACTTGCTTTTTTGATACCTTTATATATATTTTTCGCAAGACTATAATAAGGTATTAATTCTGATGCACCAGTATCACTTAGACTAATTAAAGCATCACCAATTCCACTTTTCATGCTCTTAACTTTTTCTAAAATATCTTTATGATTAAAACCATTTTTTATATAATACTGAATTAAAGCATAATCAAAAAAAGTAAAATCAATATTATCTAGTTGTTTTCTCATACTTAAGATAATTTTTACTGGGCTATCAAATTCATAAATATCGAAATTAACTTGAATAAAGGTAATGGAATCATTTTTTTCTTCCATATATTTCATTTCTTTTAAAAATCTAGTTTTACCAATTCCACCAATCCCATAAAAGCTTACTATTTTTTTATAATCTTTTAATTCTTTTAATCTTTTAAATTCATTTTCTAGATATTCCTTTGGTTCAACTCGATCAGTAAAAATTTTATTTGCTTTTTGAAATTTACTTAAGTACATATTTCCTCTCTTTCCAAAAGCTTTTTGTGAATTTCTAAAACTTCTTTTAGTACTTGTTGTTCATTATTAAATATTTTAAAAAAGTTATTATAGTGAGTCAGTAATCTTTCGCTTGTGTTTTTAAAAACTAAATTACCATTAACAATAATTTCTTGATTACTATGCTGAACTTTAATTAAATCTGAATTAGTTTTAATAATAGTCTCTTTATTATTTATTTCATTCCAGTTTATTTCAATTATTACTCTTTTCCCAAAATAACTATATACCCTTAAATTATAAATATTCACACCATTCTTTTCTCTTTCCTCTATCTTCTCTAATTTTAATTTAGAAACATCAAGAAAAAGTGAAAGAAAACTAAGGGCATTTGGTGCACTATCCATCCATGCACCTCCTAGAGACTTTCCATCTTTTGTTATTTCATTATTAATAAAATAGGGGTCTTGGATATTAATATAAATATCTTGAAAATTTGATAAATCAAACCGTTCTTTTAAGTATAAAACTTCACTTCCATATCTGTAGTGATATACAATATTTAATTTTCTTTTATTATATATTGTATAATCTAAGATTTCTTTTACTTCATCTAAATTAAGTGAAACTAATTTATCAACAAGAATTTTAATATCAGAATCTATAAAGTACTTAATAATTTCACTATGCCTCTCATATGGTGTAAGAATACATAGTAAATCAATGTCTTCTTTTTTTAAATCTTGATAATCTTTATAAAGTTTTACACCTTGACCTTTTAAATTTAAATATTGTCTTGTCTCTTCTAAGTCTACTCCTGCAACTAATGTATAATTAGGACTAGAACTAAATACTTGAATATAATATTTTGAAACATTTCCTAAACCAATAATAGCAACTTTCATAATCTGGCTCCTTAATCTAAATTATATGTTTTTTTACCAATTTTTTCAAGTGTATCTTAGAAAAAGAAAAAGATCATTGGAAAACCCAATGATCAATTAATCTCATTTTACTATTTTTTTAAGTTATAGAATGCTTTTAATCCACTATAAACTGCAGTTGAACCAAGTTCATCTTCAATTCTTAATAATTGATTGTATTTCGCAATTCTATCTGTTCTAGAAAGTGATCCAGTCTTAATTTGACCAGTATTTAAAGCAACTGCGATATCTGCAATTGTTGTATCTTCAGTTTCACCAGAACGATGACTTACAACAGCTGTATATCCTGCTTTTTTAGCCATTTCAATAGCTTCAAATGTTTCAGTTAAAGTACCAATTTGGTTTACTTTAATTAAAATTGAGTTAGCAACACCCATTTCAATACCTTTAGATAAACGTTCTGTGTTAGTTACGAATAAGTCATCACCAACTAATTGAACTTTGTCACCTAAAAGATCAGTTAAGTATTTCCAACCTTCCCAATCATTTTCATCTAATCCATCTTCAATTGAGATAATTGGATATTTGTCTACTAATTCTTTATAGAAATCAGATAATCCTTTGGAATCAAATGATTTTCCACCTTCACCAGCTAAAACATATTGTTTAGTTTTCTTATCATAGAATTCACTTGATGCAACGTCCATAGCTAAGAATACATCTTTACCAGGAACATAACCTGCTTTTTCAATTGCTTCTAAGATAACTTTAATTGCTTCTTCATTTGATTTTAAGTTAGGTGCAAATCCACCTTCATCACCAACAGCAGTATTTAACCCCATACCTTTTAATACACTCTTTAAACTATGGAATACTTCTGCACCCATTCTTAGAGCTTCAGTAAATGATGGAGCTCCAACTGGCATTATCATAAATTCTTGGAAATCAACATTATTATCTGCATGGCTTCCACCATTTAAGATATTCATCATTGGTGTAGGTAATTCTTTACCATTAAATCCACCTAAGTAATTGTATAATGAAAGTCCTGATAATTCACTAGCAGCTCTTGCAACAGCCATTGATACACCTAAGATTGCATTAGCTCCAAGTTTTCCTTTATTTGGAGTTCCATCTAATTCAATCATTAATTGATCGATTCCTACTTGATCAAAAACATTCATTCCAATAATTTCTGGAGCTATAATGTCATTAACATTATCAACAGCTGTTAATACACCTTTTCCTAAATAACGACTTTTATCTCCATCACGTAATTCAACAGCTTCATGTTCTCCTGTTGATGCACCACTTGGTACCATTGCACGTCCGAAAGCTTCACTTTCAGTGTAAACTTCAACTTCAATTGTTGGATTGCCGCGTGAGTCCATTACTTCACGTGCATAAACTTCTTTAATAAATGGCATTTTAATAATTTCCTTTCTATTTTTTTATTAAACTTTTACCGCTCATTTTTGCGGGTTTATCAATACCTAATAAATCTAACATAGTAGGAGCTACATCAGCTAAAATCCCACTATTAATTTCAATACCTTTTTTAGTAATTATACATGGAACTGGATTAGTTGTATGAGCAGAAAATGGTGTTCCATCTTCCCCTAATAATTTTTCTGCATTTCCATGATCGGCTAGTACTATTAATGTTCCATTAACATCTTTAGCTGCTTTATATATTCTACCTAAACATTCATCTACTACTTCAACAGCTCTTTTTGCAGCTGCAAATACAGTAGTATGGCCAACCATATCACAGTTAGCAAAGTTTAAAATTATTGTATCATATTCATCTTTTTCAATAGCAGCAATTACTTTATCTGTAACTTCATATGCACTCATTTCTGGTAATAGATCATATGTAGCTACTTTTGGAGAAGGAACTAATATTCTAGTAGCCCCAGGAATTTCCTTATCTTCTCCTCCATCAAAGAAATATGTAACATGTGCGTATTTTTCAGTTTCCGCAATTCTTAATTGTTTTAAATTATTTCTAGAAATAACTTCTCCATAAGTATCATCTAGTTCTTGCAAATCAAAGACGATATCGCCTTTCACATTCTCACTATATAACATCATACTTACAAAGTTTAAATTTTTGAAATGTTTCTTTGTATCAATATCTACTAAATCTGGATTTGTAAGTGCTGTAGAAATTTGAATTGCTCTATCAGGTCTAAAGTTAGCAAAGATTATACTATCATTATCATTAATATTGCTATCTTCATTAACAATAAAAGGCACTACAAATTCATCATTTACTCCAGCAGCATATGAAGCATTTATTCCTTCATCTACACCTTTTACTGGTGCATCATTGTATACTAGGGCATCATAAGCTTTTTTAGTTCTAGCATAGTTTTTATCTCTATCCATAGCATAGTATCTACCACTTACTACACCAATTTTACTATTTCCTAATTCTTTTAATTTAGCTTCTAATTCATGAAGATAAGTAAGTGCGCTTTGTGGTGGAACATCTCGTCCATCTAAAAAGGCATGAACAACAACTTCCTTAATCCCACTTTCTACACCTTTTTCTAAAAGGTATAAGATGTGATTTATATGAGAATGAACTCCTCCATCACTTAATAACCCCATAATATGTAGTTTGGAGTTATTTTTTAATGCATGTTTTATTGCTTTGTCAATTGCTGGCATTTTAATAAGTTCATCATTCTTTACAGAGATATTAACTCTTGTAAGACTTTGGTAAACTATTCTTCCAGCTCCTAGATTTAAATGACCTACTTCACTATTACCCATTTGTCCTTCAGGAAGACCTACATCTTCACCACTTGTTCCAAGTGTAGTACTAGGATAATTTGCAAATAAGTAATCCATTGTAGGTTTGTTTGCAGCCATAACTGCATTACCATCAACTTGTTTACTTATTCCATAGCCATCTAGGATAATAAGCATAACTAAATTTTTTTTGCTCATCAGATTTTGCTCCTTTTCAATGGGAACCATGTTCCCAATGGGTACTTTGTTCCCTATGGGAATCAATTTCCCTTTGTTTTTTTACTTATATTTATATTATACTATTAATAAAACCATGTTTCAAGAAAGTATCACTGAAAATGTATTCATTAATAGTATTTAATTTTTTGTTTATCTACTGAAAATCTAATTCCATAATTTCAAATCTTTGAATCAGATATCTTACTGAAACTATATAAAACGGAATTCTTATTACAAAAGAAATTCCTCTAAATGATAAACCGGAAACAAATGTTATCCAGCCTGCACCATTCGGTGTGAAAAAGGCTATTGCGAAAGAGTTAATAGTTGTTTCTAGAAATGCTGTCATTAAAACTACTATAATAACCATAGCTAGATTAGGTCTAAACTTTCTCAAAATTCCTCCGCTTAATCCCCAAATCATTGTAGATAAAGTAAATAAGCTAGGTCCATATCCTCTATGGATCATATAAGCAGAATCTGCTACTAAACCAACAACTAATCCAATCCCACCACCAAGATAGTAACCTGATAGCATTATTGGAACTTGAAAGAAACCAATTCTACCTGGACCAGTATCTGGAGTCAAAATTTTAATTACTGAAGCTATTGCAGCAAATAATGAAGCAAACACAATTTTACGAATCTCTTTATTTCTCATATAATTTCCTCTTTATTGTTTTATCTCGTTTTAAGCTAAATGAATCTCGTTTAATCCATCTTGCTATACGATTGTTATTATACCATATTTTTACGTTTTATAAATACTTAATAACAAAAAAATAGTAGCCTACTTAAGTTAGACTACTAAATTCATTGTTTGTAATTAAATATAGTTTTTAAAGCATTTTTTTCTAAGCGAGAGACCTGTGCTTGACTAATTCCTATTTCATTCGCTATTTCCATTTGTGTCTTACCTTGATAATATCTCTCATTTATAATATTTCTTTCTCTTTTTGTTAACCTCTTCATTCCGTCTTTAATTGTTAATTCTAGAATCTTCCTATCTTCTGAATTTTCATCATCACCTATTTGGTCAATTAAAAATATTTCATCAGTTCCATTATTGTATATTGGAGTATAGATTGAGATTGGATCTTGGATTGCTTCTAAAGATATAATTACATCAATTTCTTCAACACCTAATTCCTTCGCTATCTCTGTAGTATTTGGCTCTCTGTGATTGTCTTTTAAAAACTGTTCTTTAAACTGCAGTGCTTTATAAGCTATATCTTTTAGCGATCTACTTACTCTAATTGATGAATTATCTCTTAAGTACCTCCTAATTTCACCAATAATCATTGGAACTGCATAAGTAGAAAATCTAACACCATGACTCATATCAAAATTATCAATTGCTTTTAATAAGCCTAAGCAACCAACTTGAAACAAATCATCTAAATTTTCTCCTCTATGGGAGAATTTTTTAATAACTGATAAAATCAATTTTAAATTCCCATAAACAAGTTCATCTCTAGCATTATCATCTCCATTATGGCTTAAAACTATTAATTCCATCATTCTTTCATTAGGAATTGTTTTTAATTCAGATGTATTCACTCCTGTTATTTCTACTCGATTACGCAAAAAAAATCCACCTCCATAAGAATTGATATATTTCAACTCATATATATCTTGGTGAATTTTTTATTTATTTATGCAATTTTTTTTAGATTTATAATTTAAACTATTGCTTTTGACTCAATTTCATGTCGCATCTTGTCAATAATTCTTTTTTCTAGTCTTGATATGTAAGATTGTGAGATACCTAAAAGATCAGCCACTTCCTTTTGGGTTAGGGGGGTTCTTTCATACAAACCAAAACGCATTATTATAATTTCTCTTTCTCTTTTAGGAAGATTATTTAAAGCTTGGTAGATTTCTCTTTTATCTTCATCTTTAGTCATCAATGATAAAGTTTCTTCTTCATTAGCTGATAAAATATCAGCAAGTATCATTTCATTACCTTCACTATCTACATTTAAAACTTCATCTAAGGAGATTTCTTGTCTCATCTTATTTGTTTTTCTTAAATACATTAAAATTTCATTTTCAATACATCGAGAGGCATAAGTAGCTAGTTTGATATTTTTTTCTAGTTTAAACGTTTGTACACCTTTTATTAATCCCATTGAACCAATACTAATTAAATCTTCAATATTTATCTTAGTTGATTCAAACTTTTTCGCAATATAAACAACTAATCTTAAATTATGAACGATTAAAGTGTTCCTTGCCTCCATATCCCCATCTCTTGCCTTAATTAAATACTCCATTTCAGAAACTTCATCAAGTGGTGGTGGTAAAATATTGTTTGAATTAATATAATAACACGACTTTAACGAGAATATCCTTCTAATAATTCTAAAAATAGCTTTTAATAATCTAATCATTTTTCTCCCCCTATATTAACATTTTCACATTCAACAAACATTCATGAAGTTTTATATCACAAAAAACAACAAGCACATCTATCTTCGTAAACTCTTTATTTTTTTCTAATAAACATAAATTTGGTTTATATGCTTTTAAAAACGAGACTGAATTAACAGTTGCAACTTGAATTAATGAATATTCATCATTAGTTAGTTCTTTTGGAAAGAATTTACTATCAACATAAATAATTGGTTGATCATTATATACTGAAAAATTGCCTGTATCCAAATACCCCTGTAATTTAAGGGATGTCTTAGAAAAGTTAACAATAATATTATATTTTAATTGATTATTAAATATGACTAAATTTTTATTACTTTCAATAAAATACAAAATTATAATTCCCGTTAGAGCAAAAAACAACATAAGATGGGTATTTATCCCAAAAGCTTGACTTAAACCAACAGAAGCCAAATTTAGCGTGTAAAAAGACGAATATTTGATTATGTTCATTTTACCTTTCAATTTTTCTAATCCAACTAGTCCAATTAGTAATCCACCTGTTAATTTTAAAATATGATACAAATACTCATCATACAGAGCAATAATTACGATTGCTCCACCAATTAACCCGCCCAGAGCAATTTTTTTAATTTTAATTTTACTCTTATAAATAATTTCTATGGCAACCAAAAAGATTATGTTTATAAAAAAATTAAACAAAAACAATAAATCCAAATAAATTATCATACTTCTTCTCTCCGTAAGTATTATATACTTTTCTAAGTGGTGAAACTTGTAGAAAGAGGGGGAGAGAAAATAAAAAAACCATAGGTATCAGCGTATATTTTACAGTTCATTCCTATGGCATTTAATCTTTAATTTATATTTATTTAAATCTGTTTTTTAACCACGCAGGGATTGATGTATCTCCCTTTTGTCTTTCTTTCTTTGGTTCAGTTACAGTTGTAGCTTCTCCAACTTCAATTTCTCTATTATCAGTTTCTGGATTCACATTTGGTTTTGGTTCAGTTACTACATAATTTGGAAAACCAGTAGTAAATTCTGATTCAATTCTACCTTCACTTATTGCTTGATCAAAGCCTGTTGCAATAACAGTAACGATTAATTCACCTTGTAAATCAATATTAAATCCAGTACCACAAACTAAATCAATTTCAGATGTGGAAGCATTTTGAATTTCAGTCATTACTTCAACTACTTCATGCATTGAAATATCAACATCACTTGTAATAAATACAATTGCATCTGTTGCACCATTAATATCAATTTCTAATAGAGGACTTCTAATTGCTTTTCTTGCAGCCTCAATTGCTCTATTTGGTCCACTAGCTATACCAATACCCATTAAAGCAGTTCCTTTATTTTTCATAACATTTCTAACATCCGCAAAGTCAACATTGATTAATCCAGGAATTGCAATAATTTCCGCAATACCTTGAACCCCACGACGTAAAACATTATCTACTTCACGAAATGCTTCTAACATAGGTGTATTTTTATCCGTTAAATATAATAATTTATCATTAGGAACTACAATTAAAGTATCGACTAATGGTTTTAATTCATCAAGTCCCTTAATTGCTTGAGCTTGTCTTTTTCTACCTTCAAAAGAAAATGGTTTTGTAACTATACCTACTGTAAGAGCTCCTAACTCTTTTGCAATTTTTGCAACTACTGGTGCAGCACCTGTTCCAGTACCCCCACCCATTCCAGCAGTTATAAATACCATATCACTTCCACGAAGAATTTCTCTAATTTCATCTTCAGACTCTTCAGCAGCCTTTTGGCCAATCTCAGGATCAGCACCAGCTCCTAGTCCTCTTGTTAATTGTTTCCCTATTTGGAGGCGAGTATCTGCTTTAGCAAGACGCAAAACTTGTGCATCGGTATTAATTACTATAAAATCAACACCTTTTACATCGTTTTCAATCATACGATTAACAGCGTTGCCACCACCGCCACCTATTCCTACTACTTTTAATATGGGTTTTTCATTAAATGCATCTTGTCCGTACATTGTATCCTCCTATAAATAGATTTGTATATTCCTTCTTGAAAAATAATTCCTTAATTATTTTATATTATAACACATAAATTTCAAAAAATAAATAGATTTTATTCTTCTTTATTTTAAAATAATACTTAACTTTTTAAAATTATACCATAAAATAAAAAAATATTTCATAAAACAATCTCTGTTTTCTTGAAATATTTCAAAGAATTGAATATTAAAACAAAATATAATAAGCAATTATTTCCTATTTAATAACCCTAAAACTTGCCCTATAAACTTATCTTTCGCATCAAGTGGAACATTAAATATTATATTATTAACTATACTACTTCTTAGGCGTTTATCAAAGAAAAGCTTATGAATGGTATCAAACAATTTTTCATTTGATAGTCCTGATTCCTTAAGCATAACTCCACATCCCATTTTCACAATCTCCATTGCATTTTTTTCTTGATGATTATTCGTAACATTAGGAGATGGAATAAGTAAGTTTACCTTTCTTAAAGCTAGAATCTCTGATAATGTGGAAGCACCACTTCTACTTAATACTAGTTTTGCTTCTATTAAAAGATTAGGTAAATCATTTGAAAAGTCAATTATCTTAAACTTTTCTTCACTTATTTCTTCAAGTTTTTCTTTGTTCTCATTATAGTATTTCTTACCAGTAATCAGCAAACAATTTATATTTGAATTTATAAATTGATCCTTTAAACTAATAACCATCTCATTTATTCTCTTAGCTCCTCTACTACCTCCAACAACTAAAACATAATTACCTTTATTATAATTATTATTATTTTTAAATAATTCATAAATTTCAGTTATTCTAGGATTACCTACAACACATGTGTTTTTAGCATCATCAATAGGAAATGATAGCATTACTTTATCTACTTTTTTATGTACTAGTCTATTAGCAAGACCATACACTGAATTTTGTTCATGAATCATTGTTTTCAGCTTTAATTTTAATGCACTTTGAATAATACTTCCTGAGATATAACCGCCCATCCCAATTACTAAATCTATTTTTAATTCTTTTAATATCCTTTTAGAAACTCTTATGTTTTTTAAATGTTTATAAATCGCTCTTATGTTTTTTAATGATATACTTCTTTTTATTCCTTCGCTATCTAGATAATATTCTTTTATAAATAGATCTTTATCCTCTAAGTATGATTTTTCTAAACCATTAGTAGTGCCAATAAAGTATAGATTATAACCCATTGTTTTTAGTTCTCTAACAACCGAGACAAGCGGATAGATATGCCCTAGAGTACCCCCACCACAAAATAAGATATTTTTCAAGACTTTAACCCCCTCAATTAAAATCATAGTTTCGATACTTACTACTACTTACTATAATTGCAAGTGATACTAAAGTTAGAACTAACGAAGACCCGCCATAACTAAACAAAGGTAAAGTTATCCCAGTTACTGGGAGTAACCCAATTACAACACAAATATTTATAGTTACTTGGATTGCCAGTGACAGAGTTATACCCATTATATAAAACTTTAAAAAGTCATTTCTTACAGATAATGCTATAATTACACTTCTATATATGATAATAAAGTAAAGCACAAGTGTAAATAAGCCACCTATAAGACCAAACTCTTCAATTAAAATTGCATAAATAAAGTCATTTTGAGGTTCTGGTAAAAAGAAATGCTTCTGCATACTTTGGTTAAAACCGTGACCAAATAAACCACCTGGAGTGATTGCGAAAAGGGATTGAATACCTTGGAAGCCACTCCCTAGTGGGTCCTTCCAAGGATCAATAAATGCTAGTATTCTTTCTACTCTATATGGTGCACTTAATATTAATAATACAGCTCCTGCTAAACCAATTAAAATAATAACTACAAAATACTTTATTGGTACACCAGCAATATAAATCATTAAAGCAGCAGATAATACGATTACCAACCCAGTTCCAAAATCTGGTTGAAGCATAATAATTAAAAATATAACCCCAGCAAGACTAAATAACATAATAAAATTTTTTAACTTTTTTAAATCTTTATAATTTTCTGATAGATACTTTGCATATAGTCCTACAAGCCCAAGTTTCATAAACTCAGATGGTTGAATTGAAAATCCCCCTACTCCAATCCAACTTCTTGCACCACCTCTTACAAGGCCAATACCTGGAATTAAAACTAAAATAAGTAAAGCAAGACAAAATAAAAAAATAAAATTTATATATTTAGTTATTTTTAAAATATCAAATCTAATTATAAAATATACTAAAATAATTCCAACAATAAAAAATAACAATTGTCTTTTGAAATAATATAATGGATCACCAAACTTCTCTTTCGCAACCACATTACTAGCACTAAAAACCATCATCAAACCAAAAAGTGATAAAACGATTATGGATATTAATAAAATATAATCTATGCTTCTCTTATGCAAATCTATCACCATTAAATTTTATTAAAACAATCCCTTTTTTATGTGTTTTTAGGTTAATTAGAAAAAACTTTTGAGAATTTACTCAAAAGTTTTTAATTTCATTATTCATGCTATCTTTAGCTTTTTAATACATCATAGATTGCTGCAAGCAAACTACCTGTATTATCTCCACCATATTGCCAAAACATCATACCAGCTAGATTATTATTTACTACATATTCTGCTTTTAGAATAGCAGACTCATAATTTTCATATGAAACAAATTCAGATCCATCATTTTTTAATAAATAAGGGACTTTACTTACTTCATCAAAATAATAAGTATAATCATTATTAGATAAATAATTATTAATTATATTGTGGTATAAAACTGTACCTGCTTTTGACCAATTACTCCATACACCATCCGAATATGATCTTGTTTGGCGTACTCCATAAAATGGAATGCCAATAATCATTTTACTATATGGCACATTATAAGTATTTTTAAATAACTTAACACTTTCATCTAAGGATGTGGAAGTCAAAGTGCTTCCTACCTTATTAAGATCATCATGAAAACCAGTTCTTTTATATAATGGGTTTTGATATTGACCAGCATTACCACTCATATCATAAATCATAACATTAATATAATCTATATATTGAAGTGAATTTAGAAGATCATATCTAGAAACTTGCCACATACCACCTGCAATTGCAGTAGTAACTAAATGATATGGATTATTAGCTTTAACTTTACTATATACTTCTTGCATTAGTAGGGTATATTGTAGAGTTTCAGCTTCACCAATTGGATATTCCCAATCAATATCAACTCCATCAAATCCATATGTATTAATTGCATTTACTATATTATTTACGAAAGTCTCTCTTAACGCTTGAGTTGCAGTAAATGTAGTCCAAGCAGATTCTGGAGCAATTGATAATATAACCCAATTACCATTCAATTTAGCTTTTGGCATTATATGTGTTTGTACATTATTAAAAAGTGTTGTACCAGTTAATTCACCCGATGAATTGGCAATCGAAAACGCAATATTAATAATATCTAACGATTCAAAGAAAGTATCGTTTACAGTATTGAAACCAGTGTAAATATAACTAGATGCAATATTAGACCCGATATCTTTCTTCCATTTCGCATAAAATGTTTTATCAATAGTGGTCCCCAGTTGAACCACTCCAACCGGGGAACCACTTAAATCACTATTTTCATACCAACCAGCAAACATAAAGCCTGCTTTTGTTGAATTTAACGGTAGTATTATTTCATCATTTTCTGTAAATGTTTCTTGATAATTAACTTCACTACCATCATTAAAATTTAAATAAAGTGAATATTCAGTTCAATCAGGTGCTACAGCTGTCCACTTAGCATAGTAAGTAACTTCTGTTACACTATCTTCAACTTCAAATCCAGGGAATGATGTAATAGCAGTTCCTGTGAACTCAGCATTATCAAACCAACCTTCAAATACAAATCCAGCTTTTACAGGAATGAATAATTCTGTTGGCATAGTTAATTCTGTAGTAATATCAGCTACAGCTTCAGCAGGAGTGTATACAAAGATATCTAATGTTAAACCAGTAGCTGCAGCATCTGGTAAATTAGGAACAACAACTATTGAACCATCCGTTACACTATTATAATTATTCATAACAGTAGCTTTCATTTCTACTGGTGTATAGCTATCATGGAATGTAATAAATAAATCTGCTTCTTCATTTTGGTATCCAGTAGCCTTTCCAAGAACAGTATAAACACCAGGAACTTCTGTAGCTTTTAGACCGATTGTGTACCAGAAAGATCCACCACGGCTAGTATGTAACGATAGTTCTGTACCAGCACTATTAACTGATAAATATCTAGTAGCAACAAATTGAGTATATCTAATTTGATGCTCACCAATAATAGCAGCAGGTGCATATCCACCATCAAGATCAAATGTTACATCTACAGAAACATAAGGAATCTCTGTCATTTTCGCATAGTATACTTTATTTCCAGTAGATCCAGCAGGAATACTTGTTACTGCAGTTCCAGTAAGTTCAGCATTATCGAACCAACCTTCAAATAAGTATCCTTCAACTTCTAGCGGCTCAAGATTTACAGCCACAAGATGTGTGTAAGTTTTAGTTAAATCTTCAAGTTTTGTTTCTCCATTAAAGAATTCTACTGTATAAGAATTTGCTTCATAAACAGGAACTAAAGTTAAATTACCCGTTACAGGAATAACATCTTCTGGATCATAAGTATCTTCTCCAGCAGTAAAATGCTTGAATGTAAAGTTTTCTCTCATAGGAGCTTCTGGAACTACAACTTCAGCATCTGTAGCAGGAACTAAAGTATAGTTTCCATATTGCATCATAATCTTATCATTGAAAGTAGGCACAGATACGTATCTATTTCCAGTTGTAAAGTTTACAGCAGTAAATCCACCAACATTGTTTGCCTTATTAAAGAAGTTAGCTATAGAATATGATAAATGATCAGTATTGTATAGATTATAGAATCCACCAGAACCATCAGATAATGTTCCATCACCTTTGATAGCAAGAATTTGTCTTCCACCGTGAACAATTCCATCACCATGAGGTTTCATATAATCTAAGAACCAACCCCATTTTTCTCCCATAACTTCATCGTTAAAGAATTTATATAGATTTCCACCTGAAATATTAGTAGTTGCAGTAATTCCAGTCTTTGCAGAGTTAAAGAATGGAGTTGCAGACATATCAGGAAGATTAGCACCAGTAAATGCATTCCAGTCAGCTAAGAATTGATCTCTTAAGAATACTCTGTCGTTTTCAATTCCATCTACAGAAATTACAAAATTACCTTCTGAATCAAAGCCAGCAAATACAACATCTTCCATTTCTTCACGAACAGCTTCAGCAACTACCCATTCACCATCAGCATATACAAAGAACGTATATGTTCCTACAGTATAATCATTTGTTATATTAAGTGCTAATTTTAATGTAGTACCTTCTGCAACAAATGAGAATTGATCTGAAAATTCACCATCTAAGTCAACTAATTGTACAAAGATATCTTCATCAGAAACTACGTCTAGCGTATATAAGTCTTGTTGAAGCATTAATACATCATTCATTACAAGAGTATCTCCAGCTGTAGCAGTAACGGTTTCAGGAGCAGTCCAAACAATGTTTGCACCAATAGTGTTTCCTTCAGCATCTACAACTACAAATGCATATGTTCCGGATTCACTCATAACATCAAACTTAAAGTTTTCACCATCAGATTCAACATCTACACCATTCATTGTCATTCTTAATACATTTTCAGGTAATAGACTAACTTTTTCTTCATTTGCAAATAATTCAAACTCTTCAAATAAGAACATATTGTCTTCTTCGTTATTAAATCCTACTACACCAGTAGATTCAAATTCACCAGCAATACCCCAAGCAGCATATAGAGTAACATCCTCTAATACTGGTTGAGTTAAATCAGCCTCTTCTGTAATCTCAGCATCCAAATACCAACCAACAAAGCCAAATCCTTCTTTAGTAGGATTTTCTAAGGAAATAACTTCACCTTTTGCTGCTTCAGTAGGTACATCATACTCTTCAGAGAACATACCACCATTTAGCTCAACTGTTACTTCTAGAACTAATTGATGTTTAGCTAAGTCTTTTAGCCATTCAATTTCAGTTCCAGGATAACCAGGATAATTTTTCTTCCAAAGTTCATAAGGAGTTAGACCAGCGTCACCTTGATCTCCTTTATCACCTTTGTCACCCTTGTCTCCTTTGTCACCTTTATCGCCTTTGTCGCCTTTAGCTCCATCAGCACCATTATCACCTTTAGCGCCTTTCACAACACCAAGGTTATCTGACTCATCATCAGTATATACTATCACTAATTCTCCTTGTTCGTTGATAGTGATTGATTTTATTCCAAGACCATCAGTACCTTTTAATCCCTGAGGACCAACTGCACCAGCAGGACCAGTAGCACCATCTTGACCAACAACTTTTCCAACATTAATAGTTTCACCATTAGATAATGTTAAAACTAATTCATCATCACTATTAATTTCAGCATCTGTTACACTAGCAACTTCTGTGTTACACGCAGCTAGGAAAACTAATAGGAAAAAGAACAAAAAGAAAAACAAATATTTAGTGTTTTTTCTCATATAAATTTCAATTAACAAGTTAGTTTATTGGCATACTTGTTAATTTGCCCCAATCTTCTAAAATTTCGCCAATAAAACGTTTACACTTTTATTTTACCATAATCAGTAGAAAAATGGCGTTTAATGATAACAATAATTATACACACAAAAAATCTTCTCGTGTTGAGAAGATTTTGATTATTTTTATTCTATAATATCAATAGTGAAAGCAACATCTTTGAATGTTACTTTATAATTATACCCTTTATATGTAAACTTAAATGTCCCATTTTCTTCTATTCCATTATGGTCTCTAATATAGAATTCTTTAACTTGTTCAATGTTATCTTCCAAATCAAATTCTTGAGTATCACTTGGATCTGAAGAATAATCAGGATAATAAAAACTTCTATACCTTTCTTTAAGATACTCGTCATCTTTTAATAAGTTTTCAAGTGGAAGTTGTCTGCTTACACCTAAATGATAATCGACATTCTCAGGTAAAGGTATAATTAAAAACTCGTTATCACCATTTTCATCCTTATGTAACATAAGTGGATAATGAAGGTATATTTCCATTAAAGTTCTATAACTCCATGCATAGTAAGTCTTAAGACTGCCTTCATAGTCACTTACAAATCTTCTGTAATAAAATGAAAGAGTTAAACCAGAATCTAAACTAATTAAAGCTATTTCTTCAAACACCTCACCATTATGTACTTTCATTACATGACTTTTATGGTTTAGTTCCCCATTCTTATCAGGCTCTAAAGTATTCATCTTGGTTTCGTATTTTTCTTCTTTGTTTATTTCTCTTATAGTTAATCTGTCCTCTTCTATTCCAGCTAAAAACTCAGCTATAATCTCACTTAAAATAAAGTCATCATTGTTAGAAAATATCTTAGAATTACTAAGTGATACACCAACTATAGTATTAATTGTACCATCAAACTCAAATGTAAAATTTGGAATTTCATCATAAGGAAGATATTCTTTAAATTCAGATGGGAAATCTAAAACAAATTTATCTTTGTTTGGTTCAACTTCATTACCTTTACAAGATGTTAAAGTAAGAACAAAAACAAATAAAATTAATATGCTATATATTTTTTTCATTAGAAATCCTTATCCTTCTCATTTAATCCATAATCTCTATAAACTTTTTCTTTATATTCTAAAAATCTATCTTCTTTTATAGCAAGTCTAATATTAGTTGTTAGATTTACTAAGAATGAAACATTGTGAATACTTAACAGTTTATAACCTAGTATTTCGTCAGCTTTAAATAAATGTCTTAGATAAGCCCTAGTATAATTCTTACAAGTATAGCAATCACAATTTTCATCTAAAGGACTGAAGTCTCTTTCAAATTCTTTATTCTTAATTATTACTCTACCTCTTGTAGTCATTGCACTTCCGTGTCGTGCTATTCTAGTTGGTAATACACAATCAAACATATCTACACCGCGTTCAACAGCATCTAATATCATTCCAGGACTTCCAACTCCCATTAAATATCTCGGTTTATCCTCAGGTAATAAAGGAGTAGTGTGAGTTAACACTTCGTTTTGAATTTCCTTTGGTTCTCCTACACTTAATCCACCAATAGAATAACCATCAAAATCTAATTTCACTAATTCTTCTGCACAGTGTTTTCTTAAATCCAAATACTCACCACCTTGAACTATTCCAAATAAGGCTTGTGTATCTTCATTTTCATGAGCATCCTTACATCTCTTAGCCCATCTTATAGTTCTTTCAACTGAGTTTTTCATATACTCATAAGTAGCTGGATATGGTGGACATTCATCAAAAGCCATCATAATATCACTACCTAAATCATTTTGTATTTTAGTAGCTATTTCTGGAGATAAAAATAATTTTTTCCCAGACTTATGATGTTTAAATGTAACACCTTCTTCTTTTATATCTCTTAATTTAGCAAGTGAGAATACTTGAAATCCTCCTGAATCAGTTAAAATAGTTCTATCCCAATTCATAAATTTATGTAATCCTCCAGCTGCTTTCACAATCTCATTGCCTGGTTGATTCCATAAATGATAGGTATTACCTAATATAACTTGCGATCCAATAGTTTCTAAGTCTTCTTTTGTAAGAGTTTTTACCGTAGCTTGTGTACCTACTGCCATAAAAACAGGAGTCTCAACTACTCCATGCGGTGTTCTAAATTCACCTACTCTTGCTAAAGTATCTTTATCTTTTTTCAAAATTTTAAATTTTAAATCCATAATATTCCTTACATTAAAAACATAGCATCACCAAACGAAAAGAATCTATACTTTTCTTTGATAGCATGCTCATATACTTTCATTATTTTATTTTTTTCATAAAATGCACTTACTAGCATTATTAAAGTAGATTTAGGCAAATGAAAATTCGTGATTAAAGCATCTACTGCTTTGAACTTGTATCCTGGATAAATAAAGATATTTGTATCCTCACTAACTTCTCTAAATTCATTATACTTTCCATAGATTGATTCCAATGTTCTAGTAGAAGTTGTCCCTACACTTATTATTCTTTTACCATTTTTCTTTGCTTTGTTTAATTTATCAGCCGCATCTTGTGTCATGTGATAAAATTCACTATGCATTTTATGGTCTTCTATTTTATCTACGCTAACACTTCTAAAAGTTCCTAAACCAATATGTAGTGTTACATAAACTATTTCAATCCCTTTGTTTTTTATTTTCTCTAATAAAACTTGATCAAAATGTAATCCTGCAGTAGGTGCTGCAGCGCTTCCTAAATCTTTTGCATAAATTGTTTGATATCTAGATTGATCCTTCAACTTTTCATGAATATATGGAGGTAGTGGCATTTGACCTAACTTTTCTAATAAAGTTAGAAATACCCCTTCATAAATAAACTTTATATAGCATAATCCATCTTCTAGTTTATTAATTATTTTTCCAGTAAATAAATTATTAAAATTTATTTCTGTTCCAACTTTCACTCTTCTAGCAGGTTTAACTAACACTTCCCAATAATCTTCTATTTCTTTTAATAAAAGAACTTCAATATTAGCATTTGTATCTACTTTTGTACCAAAGATTCTTGAAGGTAATACTTTGGTATTATTCAGCACTAAAACATCATTGCTATCTAAATAATTAATAATATCATAAAAATGTTTATCTTCTAACTTATCAGTTTTTCTATCAACAACTAACAATTTAGATGTGCTTCTTCTTTCTAGAGGAGTTTGCGCAATCAATTCCTCTGGCAATATATAATCAAAATCATTTACTAACATAATCTATTCCTAAGTGCTTATATGCCTTTTCTGTAACTATTCTTCCCCTTGGTGTTCTTATTATAAATCCTTCTTGTAATAAATATGGCTCATATACATCTTCTATAGTTGCCATATCTTCTGAGATTGTTGAAGCAATTGCATTTAATCCTGCTGGCCCACCAGCAAATCTTTCAATTATTGCTTTTAAATATCTATGGTCAGTTATATTTAAACCAGCTTTATCTATATCTAATTTATATAATGAAGAAGATGCTGTACCAAAGTCTATTACATTACTATTTTCATCATTAAATTGAGCAAAATCTCTAACCCTTTTAAATAATCTATTTGCAATCCTTGGTGTTCCTCTACTTCTTCTAGCAATTTCTAATGAAGCTTCATCTGATATTTTAAAATCAAAGACTTTACTTGTCCTTTTAACAATCACAGAAAGTTCATCTGTATTATAAAAGTGAAGTTGATTAACTATTCCAAATCTATCTCTTAAAGGTGCTGTTAAATCACCAGCTCTAGTAGTAGCTCCTATCAAAGTAAATGGAGGAAGATCAATTTTTATCGTATTAGATGTGGCATCCTTACCAACTATTATATCAACTACAAAATCTTCCATAGCAGAGTAAAGGACCTCTTCCACAACTTTAGGGAGTCTATGGATTTCATCAATAAACAAGATATCCCCAGCATCTAAAGTAGATAATATTGCAACTAAGTCACCAACTCTATCAATTGATGGAGCAGTTACTGTATGAAAGTTTCCTCCCATTTCATTTGCAATTATACCAGCTAAAGTAGTTTTACCTAATCCAGGAGGACCATATAGTAAAACATGGTCTAAAGTTTCTTCTCTTTTTAAAGCTGATGTTATAAAAACATTTAATAATTCTTTAATAGAATCTTGACCAACATAATCTTGTAATCTTTTTGGTCTTAGACTCTTATCATAATCTAATAAAATTTCATCATTATAATCCATATTTTACTTCTCCAATTTACATTTATTCTTATTTTATGATATAATACTTTTGGTGGTGAATAACTTGTTTAATTACATTAAAGGAAATGTCACAGTTATTAGAGGAGATTATATTGTTTTAGAAAACTCTGGAATTGGTTATCAAATTAGAGTCCCAAATCCATTTAGTCTAAAATTAAACGAAGATTATAAAATCTACACTTATCTCCACATTAGAGATGATATCCGTGATTTATACGGATTTATAACAATCCAAGAACGTGACCTATTTTTAAAACTTATTTCCGTGAAGGGAATTGGACCAAAAGGAGCAATTGCAATTATTGCTAGTGATTCAATTGATAAAGTAATTAATGCAATTGAATCTAAAAATGCAAAATACTTACAAAGATTCCCAGGTATTGGTCCTAAAGCTTCACAACAAATTGTCCTAGATCTTTATGGCAAAGTTAACTTTAACGATAACCAAGAATCAAACGATCCAAAAGTATCTATAATCCAAGATGCACTTAAGTCTATGGGTTATAATACTAGCGAAATCAAAAAAGTTAATAAAGTTATTCTAGATAATCTAGAAAAAGACAATAATGAAATATTAAAACTTGTATTAAAAAATCTAATCTAGTAAAACTAGATTATTTTTTTATTTTCCAATTGATTCTAATCTGTTCTTATATTCAATCTTGTTTTGCTTCATTGTATCTTTGTAGATAGTATGTTCAACTCTCTCATGATTTGCAATATTTTCAGCATAAACTTTTTTAAAGTGAGTAATTTTATATTTACTTTGTTTAATAAATTTGTTCAAATCTTTTTTAGATTTATCTTGTTTTAACTTTAGCTCATTTTTATATGTATCTATCTTTGATAAAATATCTCTTTTCTTTATATTATAATCATTAATAATTTTCTTCGTTTTATCCTTGATATCCTTTAATTGTTTATTGTAATTATCTTTTTGTTTATTGTTTATATTAATAGCATTATTTTCATTATTCTCATACAAAATCTTTAACTTTTTAGTATCGTTATTAAAACCATCATCTAAAAACTTAGAGAATTTTTTAAAATATAAATTATGAACATTTTCATTTTCTTGCCAGTAACCCTTAATCAAAGAGAATGTGAGATTTAACTGATCCTCAAATGTTCTTGTTAACGCTATAATAATACCAGTAAACTTTGAAAAACTTGCATTTAATGCTTTAATGTATTCATCAACAATGACATTAAATTTATCTTTAAAATCATCATAGTTTAAATTACTACCATAAATTTTTTCAAATTTACTTCCAACTAATGCTTCAACCAAATTTTCATAGATGTTAACTCTTCTACTAATATAAGCATCTGTATTAATAATAAGAATTTCTTTAAATGATAATATATAATTTCTCAGTGATGTTATTAAACTTTCTACAGCTTTTTTATCAATTGAAATTAAATATTTGTCAGTCATAAAAAATTCAGTTAATTGTGTTTTATCAAAACTATAAATTTCAGAATTTATTTTTTCAACGGATTCATAGTTTAACTTATTTTTTTCTTTTTGGGTATATAAAACATCATTATTAACTAGATTAACCCCATCTGCAGTTTCTTTTTCAAATTCTAATTGATCAAGGATATTGTCTCTTTCAAAATCCTTAAGCTTTAATTGATTTTCAAAATCTTTTAGAGCAGTTTTTAAAGCCTCTTCATCTTCTAATAACTCTTTTTCATACTCTAAAATTTTTACTCTTTGCTTGAATTCTTCAGTTAAAACAGAATTGTCTAAAATAATCTTTTCTTGAAACCTTTTAAAATCAAGTGCATTTTCATAATTTTGTAGAGCATACTTATTTTTTATATTTAAATTTTCTTTAATCCCAACTAAACGAATTGAATTAATTTTTCTTTGAGCTTCTCTAATTAATTTTACATCTTCCATTTCAAGAATGCTTTTTTCAATATCGCTATATTGCTTTATATTAGCTTCATTTAATCTATCTAAATCAATTCCCATTCTTCTTGTATATTCAATTTCACGATTCTTAAAATTCTTTTCTTCCTCAATTAGTTTTGTGTTATTTTCTTTATGCAAGAATCCTAATTCTTTTCTTTGAGCTGTGATTTTATGGGTTAATTCAGTTTTCTTTTTCTTTTGATTAATTAAAAATGGTTTTAATTCATCCTCTTTTTGCCTTTTAAGTTCAAGTATAACATCTTCTAAATTGTACTTATTTCCTTTTTCACTTTTAGTAAGATTATCAATTCTAGAAATAAATTCATCTATTTTTTCCTTTATTTCATTATCAGTCTTTATTAACTCAGATTCTAACGACTTTATAAAAGTAGATTTTTCATCTACTTTTAAATTTAAATCACTTAACATATAGTCAGCCTTTTCATCTGATTCATGATTAATTTTATCTAAATATGAAATAAACTCTTCGTTTATTTTCAATAATTCTAGTTCTACTGTTTTTAAATCCATTAATCTCACCCTATTTCTTATATTCTAAAATTCCCTCGGCCTTTCCCTTTGCCCTTTTTTTGTTTTTGTGGAGTTCTTTGCATTTGCCTTTGCATAGCACTTGGATCAAGATTACCACCCATTGAACTTAATGCACGCATTTGAGTTTTCATCTCATCAAATCTCTTAATTAAAGCATTAACTTCAGTATATGGTCTACCTGATCCAGTAGATATTCTTTGTCTTCTTGACATAGATTTTGCAAGTAACTCTGGATTCCTTTTTTCTTGTTCTGTCATTGATCTAACAATTGCTTCTAAATAAGAAAATTGTTTGTCATCGATATCAATATTTTTTAAAGCTTTTCCAAGACCAGGAATTAAACCTAAAATACCTTTTAGAGAACCCATTCTCTTAATCCACTTTATTTGTTTTAGGAAGTCGTTATAGTTAAAAATACCCTTTTGCATTCTTTCAGCCATTTTCATAGCTTCTTCTTCATCAATACTTTCAGATGCTTTTTCAACTAAGGTAACTACGTCACCCATTCCTAATATTCTTCCAGCCATTCTTTCAGGATGGAACACTTCTATTTGATCTAACTTTTCACCAAGACCCATAAATTTAATAGGTACATCAGTTAAATAACGAACAGACAGTGCTGCTCCTCCACGTGTATCTCCATCTAACTTAGTTAAAATACAACCAGTTAACTTTAATCTTTCATTAAATGTTTGGATAACATTGATTGCATCTTGACCCATCATTGCATCTATTGTAAGCAATATTTCATCTGGTTTTGCTAGTTTTTGAACTTCTTCTAATTCATGCATTAACTCATCATTTATATGAAGTCTACCAGCAGTATCTATGATTGCTAAATCATACCCTTTACTTTTTGCATATTGAAGACCTTTAGTTACTATTTCACTTACAGGAACATTAGTCCCAAGTTGAAATACTTCAACCCCAAGTTGTTTACCAACTGTCTCTAATTGGTCAATTGCAGCAGGTCTATAAATATCTCCTGCAATAAGTATTGGTTTTTTAGCATCTCTTTTTCTTAATAAATTGGCAAGCTTTCCTGCTTGGGTTGTTTTACCAGCTCCTTGTAAACCTACAAGCATAAATGTGGATAATCCACCACCAGCTTTATAAGTTACATCAACAGCTTCATCACCCATTAATTTCTTTAATTCATCATGAACAACTTTTACAACCATATCTCCTGGTGTAAGAGACTTCATGATCTTTTCACCCATTGCTTTTTCTTTTACCTCAGCGGTAAAGTTTTTCACAACTTTATAGTTAACATCCGCTTCTAATAAAGATAAGCGAACTTCTTTCATCATTTCTTCAATATCATTTTCATTTAAACGTCCTCTACCAGTAATTCTACGTAAGGACATTTGAATTCTTTCAGATAAACTTTCAAATGGCATATTTCTACTCAATTCCTTTTAGTTTTTCAATTATTTCTTTTACGGTATCATTATCACAATTAGAATACTCATTAAGAATTTCTAATCGTTTCATATATTTTGAATACAGTTTTAGACTGTTTTCATATTTATCTAATAATTGGTGCACTTTATTGATTTGATCAAAAACTGCACTTCTAGATATATCATAATTTGTTCCTATTTCTGACAAAGATAAATCATTAAAATAGTATTCTTTAAAATATATTCTTTGTTTGTCAGTCAAAATAGCTTCATATAAATCAAATAGAATAATATAATATTCTCTTTTCTCTAATGCATCCATCTTAATCCTCATCAATCATTTCTGCAAACAATCCATAAATATAATTTTCCAAATCAAAATATTCAATATCATCTAGTTTTTCACCCAATGTAACAAACTTGATTGGAATGTTATATTTATCTCTAATAGCTAGAACAATTCCACCTTTAGCAGTTCCATCTAATTTTGTTAGAACAATTCCGCTAACTTCTGTTGCTTCAATAAATGCTTTAGCTTGATTTAAACCATTTTGTCCAGTGGTCGCATCTATAACTAACAACGTATCTTGGGGAGCATCTTCAACTTCCCTACTAATAACTCTTTTAATTTTTTCTAATTCTTTCATTAAATTAACTTTAGTTTGAAGTCTTCCTGCAGTATCACATAATAATACATCATAATTTTCTTCTTTCGCAAGTTTAATAGCATCATAAATAACACTAGAAGGATCACCTCCTTCTTCCTTACTTATGACTTTCACATCTATCCTTTTTCCCCATTCCTTTAATTGTTCAATAGCACCTGCTCTAAATGTATCACCAGCAGCTATTAAGACTTTTTTACCCTCTAATTTCAGTTTGTTTGCGACTTTAGAAATAGTAGTAGTCTTACCAACCCCATTAACACCAACAAATAAAAACACAGATAAACCATTTTTATTAAATTTTAAATTAGAGTTAACTATTTCACCTTTTAAATAAATCTCAAACATTTTATCAACTATAATTGGTTGAAGTTCTTTTGCTGATTTTAATGCCCAAACTCTATTATCACTTTTTAATTCATCCACAAATTTCACAACTGTTTCAACACCAATATCAGCCATAACAAATATTTCTTCTAACTCATCAAATAAATCATCAGTTATTTCATTATAATTAGCAAAAAGTTTTTTAAGCCTAGACATTGAACTCCTAGTCTTTTCCATCCCGATTCTGTACTTTTGTGCTTCTTGTTTCTTTTTCTTGCTTTTAAATATATCAAAAAATCCCATTTCTTTTCCACCTTGTTTATTATATTTTAATATTTCTAATAATATTTACACTCGATTACTAATTATTATTATACCATAAATAATGGTATTTTTAAACAAGAAAATAATATAATGGCAAAAGAAAAAACGATTAAGAGGTTTCCCCATTAATCGTTTTTAGTTATTCTTTATAAAATTTATTTATAAAATTTAATATTATCAATATTAGCAGATTTTACAGTTACATCTATTCTAACTTTCACATTGCCAGTTTCATTAATTTTGACAACTTGTGTTTCGTATTGATCAGTTAATAGAATAGTTTCAACAACCACCCACTCTCCACCTTCAACTTGCTTTGAAACAGTCATTACAGAAGTAGAGTGACTTGCGTTATAATATTTTGCATCAAATACAAAATTCTTAAGCCCATTTACATAATTTGTTGTTTCTATATAAGCAGTGTTAGCGCCTCTTAAGCGTAGCATTCTAAGATTGTCTGCTTCTGCATTTACACGATCCCCATTTGTATCGCCAGGAATTGATAAATAAGTTTCCTTAATAGTCCAAGCAAGATCATTAAGTGTCACAGAAGTAGCTGAATAAGCTATTGCAGTTTGAGTTTCTAAATCTGTTTCATAGAATGATTCACCAAGTGGATCATAAGCATCTAATTCTGCTTCTGTTGCAAATGTATTACCAAATGACCCAACTTGAGCAAGTAGTGTTGTTGCAGTAGGAGCAACTTCAAAGAAGTTATAATCAGCATTAATTAAACCTTTTGCTGCTTCACTATAAGCTTGGATATAGAAGTTTGTACCAGCTGTACCAAGTTTAAAGAATTTATTATAATTAATATTAGCTTCCCATGTAGCATCAGCTAACATAGTATTATTATTAATTCTTACAGCAAATGTTGCAATAATGTTTTTAAATGTGTTGAAATTAACATTAATAACTGTTGCTTGACCAGATACCCAGTTTTCCAGTTGAACTCCACCACCATATGTTTGGTCACCAGCATAGTCTAAAATATTTCCAGTTATATTAACTTCAGTAGCTGAGTAACGTCTAATCCAGATTGCTCTTTGACCGCTATTAACTAATTCATTATTTTCTATATTAACAACACCAGCCATACCTATTCCAGCTGTAGCTGTTTCATTATTACCTTCTAAGCGAATAGAATCTACATAATTAGCTTTTAGGCCTTTGAAATAGTTATTAGAAATTGTAATATTTATTGTGTTACCACCACGAACATAACGTCCTCCAAATGCAGTTAATTTAACAACTTCAAATACGTTATTTGAAATTATAATATTATTATTTGGAGCAGTTCCATCATTTTTAAAGTTAACTACAGTCGCTGTTACATCATATACATAATTATTTGTAAATGTAAAATTATTTACTCCGCCTGTAACAGCAAGAACAACTTGACCTGCACCAGTGAAATCAAGATCTCTAATTGTTAAATCAGTAACGCCTGATTGAACATTAATAGTGCCTTTAATAACTGCTTTAACACCATAAATTGTGAGTCCGTTTTGAGTTACAGTAGCAGCATCAGCATATGTTCCATTAAGTACATATATTTTTGCATTTGCAGGAGCAACAGCTAAAGCAGCTTGTAAAGTCGTAAAACCATTTTTACCCATTACATAATTTTTGTTATGATAAAGCGATTCGTTTTCTACATGGTTATTACTAACAACAATTTGGCTTAAATCAAATTCATGATCAGCTGCAAATACAGTAATTGTTTGCGTTCTTGTAACTGCAGGAACTAATTCCGATGTTATTGTTAATGTAGCTTCACCAGCAGCAACTGCTGTAACTAGCCCATTTGCATCAACTGTAAATATATCAGTGTCAGAACTTGTATAAGTTTGTAAATCCTGAGCCGGATTATTCCCTGCTTCGATCAAACCATAAATTTTTCCTGTTCCACCAACTACATATTCAGCAGGGCCTCTAAAGCTAATCTTTGTAGGAAGGTCATATACTTTAACTTCAACTTCAAATTTTTGTTTATCAGCACTCAATGCTGTTATAACAACATTGCCAGCTTTTAATGCTGTAACTTTTCCTTCAGCATCAACTGTTGCAACTGTTTCATCACTTGAAGACCATGTAACATTAATATTTGCAACAAGATCAATAGTATTATCTACTGAAACTTCTTCATCACCAGTAACAATAAGAACAGTTTCAACAAACTTTGCAAAGAATTCCTTATTTCCTAGAGAGCCTTTAGCTACTTTAGTAAATGGAGTTCCATCAAATTCAGCATTATCATACCATCCTACAAAATGGTAACCAGCTTTTGTAACAGTTGGTAATGTAATATCTTCACTTAAAATTGTATATTTAATAAATTCGTTATATTCAACAGGTAGTCTATTTACTATTTCAGAAATTATAGATGCCTTTGGTTCACCTTCACCAGGCCATAAATTTTTTTGTTGTATAAAAGGTTTAATTCTATATGTACCGATTCCTGTTGGTGAGCCCCAAAATGATTGTGCAGGATTACCCTTAGCTGCATATTCATGCATCAAATCTAATAGTAAAACCCATTTATTATATTCTGGTTGATTAATAAATTTTCCAGTGCTTGCATCTACAGCTTTATTATTAGATGCATACAGTAACGAGATATAGTCTACAGTATGGTATGTTCCATCGTAGCCTGTAGTTTTACCTTCACCATGCATAAAAGTTTCTAAAGTTACACCTTCTAAATCCAAGAAAGTATAATAATCAGTTAAGAATGCAATTATCATTGCTTCTCTAGTAGCAAATTTAGGATATACAAATTGACCATCATTTAGATTGAATGTCAATGTATAATCAGTTAATTCCCATTTTGCATATAGAGTAACATTTGCTTCTACAGCTGCATCCCAATCAAAAGCATTTTTAAATGCAGTATCTTTATACCATCCAGCAAATGTGTAAGCTTCTTTAGTAGGATCTTCAGGTTTTACTGCAGCTAGGCCTTTTTCAATAACAAGATCTTCAACTACACTTCCACCTTGTGAATCAAATTTAATAGTATGTTCAATACCAGTTACTAATTCTAAATCAAGAGTAATTCCAAATACATATTCTGTATCATCTTGACGAACAACTCTATACATATATGTTCCTGGTTCTTTAAGAGTTAATTGACCATCAGCCCCAGCAACACCAAACCATAATACTGTATCAGTATCAGGAGTTAATTCAACTTCTGGATCTAAATAAAGACCAGCAGCCATAACATTATATATAGCCTTTACTGTTGCAGCATCTAATGCTTCAGCAGTAGTAACTTTAATATACCAAGTATTTCTATCTGCATTCCATACAGCATTATAATCAATATCTGCAGATTCTACTTCTGGAAGGTTTGTTACTAATTGAGGATCATATGTAAATTCAAATACATATTTAGTATCATCAAGTTTTACAACTTCGTAAGCATATACTCCAGCAGATTTAAGTGTAGGAACACCTAATAGGTCAGCAACACCAAACCATAATACTGTATCAGTATCAGGAGTTAATGATTTAGGAGTAATTAAAACTCCAGCTTCTTTAATAGTTCTAATTGACTTAATAGTAGCTGCATCTAGTAATTCTCCATCAGCAACACTTACTTTGATATAATATGTTTCTCTAACTGCATTTAAAATAGCTTTGTAATCTATATCTGCTCCTACTCTTTCAGGTAGTCCAGTTACAGATTCTTCTTGATAAACGAATGAGAATACAAATTCACTGTCATCTTGACGAACAACTTTATAAGCATAAAGTCCTTCTTCTTTATATAATACTCCATCAAGTTTTGCAACGCCAAACCATAGATATGGATCACCAGCAACAATTGCAAGTTCAACAGGAGTTACCATTTCTCCAGCAGCCATAAATGTATGAACTGATTTAATATCAGATAATTCTAATGCTGTATCTGGAACAGTAACTTTAATATAATAAGTTTGTCTTTCTTCATTAATATATGCAGTATAATCTACTTCTGCTTCAACAAATGCTTCCCAAGCTGCATATAGAGTTATGTTAGCAGTAATTTCAGTTTCAAAATTAAATGGAAGTGTTAATGCTTCATCTGTATACCAACCCTTAAACATAAATCCATCTTTTACAGGTTCACTAGGCTCAGTAACTTTTTCTCCCTGTTCTACAGAAACTGTTTCTATAGCACTTCCACCATTTGTATTAAATTCAACGTTAAAAGCAGAAAGTTCGAATTTAGCATATAATGTTAAATCACCAGTTGAACTAGGTAAAACCTTAGTAATAGGGTTACCTGTAAATTCATCGTTATCATACCAACCAAGGAAATCGTGATTAGCTTTTACAAGTGTTGGAAGAATAATTTCTGGACCATTAGGTTTATAAGAATCTGGTTGATATAAATCAATTACTTCAACTATAATTCTATTAAATGCTTCTAAATCAATCCAGCCTCCCCAAATATTATCTTGGTTAATAAATCTTCTAATTCTATAAATACCAACAGCTGCAGGAGATCCCCAGAAACTTTGGTCTGGATTTAATTTTGTATATTCATCCATTAAGTCTAATAATGGAACCCATTTGTTATATTCAGGTTGATTAATGAATAGTCCAGTGCTTGGATCAACAGCTTTGTTATTTGCAGCATATAATTTTGCAAAGTTATCAGCAGTATAATATAAGCCTTCATATCCACTTGTCTTACCTTCACCATGCATAAATACTTCTAAAGTAACATCTTCTAAATCTAAGAAATTATAGAAGTCTGTTAAGAAATCATTTATCATTCTAGTTCTAGTTTCTTTAAAGTAATCAGGATGAATTTCTCCACCATCTTTTTCATAAGTAATAGTGTAAACTATTTCTTCAAATTTCGCATAATATTTTCCGCTTTCAGCAGCTTTTTCTACAGCAGTTCCCGAGAAATCAGCTGTTGTATACCAACCTTTAAATTCATAGAATTCTTTTACAGGAACTGGTAAATCAGCAGTTTTTTCAATTAAAGCCTTAGATGTAGATAATGTTTCATCTGCATTGTAGATCTTAGCTGTAGCACCTGTTAAAGGTCCTTGATTGATTGTAGTAATATCAAATCCATCAATAGTAATAATTTGACCAACTTGTAAGCTACCAATAAAGCTAAATCCTGCAGCATTACCTGAATGAGCGAATAAAACATATTCATAATCAGATAAAGTTGGATTAACAAATGCACTACCAGTGCCTAACACTAATTGAACTTCAAAGAATCCTTGTTCATTACGATTAATGAATGCACGATTTTGCCATACAGATGGACTCATAGTATAGTTCTTATCATTTAAGAACAAACTTGTTAGGTATGATCCTTCTGTTTCAGATACATAATATCCAGCAACAGTTTCATTTAAAATAATATTTCCATTACTCTTTACAGGAGTTGCATTAATAAATGCATCTAAAGAAGTAATTGGGAATTGTCCGCCATCAAGAACAAATTCAACATCACTAATCTTAGTTGTGTCTATATCCCATTTTGCAAAGATAACTGTATTTGCAGTTATAACTTCTGTTTCAAAATCAAATTCATTAGTTAATTCAACTTCTTTATACCAACCAGCAAATACATAATTGTCTTTAGTTGGATCATTTTCTGGTTCAGTTACTTTTTCACCGTGTTTAGCAGTTACGTTAGCAACGCCTGTTCCACCATTTAAATTAAATGTTACATTATATGTCTTTAATTCCCATTTTGCATATAATGTTGTATCAGCAGTGATTTCTGTGTCAAAATCAAATTCTTCTGTTAATTCTTCATCACTAAACCAACCTACAAAATTGTGTCCTTCTTTTGTTGGGTTGTCAGGTTGAGTAACTTTATCACCATGGTTTACACCAACAGCTTCAATTTCACTTCCACCATCTGTATCAAAAGTAACGTCATATTCAGATACTTCCCATTTTGCATATAGTGTTAATGCAGCTGTTACTGGAGTGTCAAAATTATAAACTGTAGTTTTTGCAGAGTTTGAATACCAGTTAACAAACACATGTCCAGCTTTCGTTGGATTAGCAGGTTTTGTAACCTTTCCACCTTCTGTTACTTCAACAGCACTAATTGCACTTCCACCATCTGTATTAAATGTTACAGTAAATTTCTTTGCAGCAACAACTTCAACAGTTACTTCCGCAAATACTTTTTCATGTCCTTCAAGTGTAACTTTAACTTTTACCTCACCAACAGCGATACCTTTAACTTTACCGTCAACATAAGTTGCGATAGCAGTATCTTCAGATGAGAAAACTAATTTAAATTCTTCATCTTTTTCATTTTTAACTGTAGGTTCCAAAGGCAATTCTTTGCCCACTTCCACTGTATAGGTTTCTTCTTCAAAAGATAGTTCAATCTTTGTCCCTCCACAACCTATAGCAACGATCATAACTAATGCCATTAGCATTAGTAAAAATAGATTTTTGAAATTTCTAATACTTCTCAAGTACGATATTCCTCCTTTTCAATAATATTATATCATTATT
>Ga0265293_10002067_pt1 | contig 41753 bp, 40 predicted proteins | sample Munlanlewell138R_FD_192505 | JGI IMG/M metagenome (GOLD analysis project Ga0265293, IMG submission 192505) | Leachate microbial communities from a municipal landfill in Southern Ontario, Canada - Leachate well 138R | ecosystem: Engineered > Solid waste > Landfill > Unclassified | place: Canada...
CCTCATTATAGCACGGGGAACAGCAAAATTAAAGAATCTTGCTCCATGCCCAGTGGAAATACCTCCAAAAGGCAAAAGTAATTGCGCAAAGTACTCTTGACTTTGCTGTAAGGCCTGGGTATAATAAGTAAGTGTCTGGCGGCGTAGCTCAGTTGGTCAGAGCATACGGTTCATACCCGTAGAGTCGCTGGTTCAAATCCAGCCGCCGCTACCAATTAGAAACCAACAAAACCCTACAAATTTTGTAGGGTTTTTTCCTTTATCTCGAAAAAAGAAGATAAGTAGTCACTCTAGGCCACACCCTTCGACAGATCCACGATTTACATCTTGCTATGATTGTAGACATGGGGTAAGAAGGAGATGATCTAGTGGCAAAGGTCTTGTCTGTCCCTCTACCGTCGAAGGAGGGCAATCGATCGATCTACGAAGTGTTAATCCAGTGGGCTGACTCTCCGCTTGCATGGGGCATCATTGGATGTCTCCTCGGCCGTGCTTCCATTTTCGGCGAGATCTGGCCCCTTGGTCTAGCTTACATAGCAGTCTACCGGAGACTGCGACCGAAGGGAGTTATTCTCCCCTTAATAGGAGTAGCGCTAGGGATTACGAGTCAGATCGGCGTAGTTTCTTCTTTGCCGTATTATGGTGCTCTGGCGGTTCTGACTCTAGGGCCTGGTGTAGGCGAAAAAGTCGGCAGGAGGTGGCTCATTGGCAGCCTTCTCCTCGTCAAGCATGCCTTGCACCATCTTTTGTATCCGGTTCCCATGGTGTTTATTATCGCAATTACAGAATGCGTGTTTGCTCTGTTTTTCTACCGTCTGATCTATCCTGCCCTTGACCGCTGTTTCGGTAAGCAGTTGGCTTGGGGTGAAGTGTATACATTTGGCTTGGCTCTTACCTTGATTTTATCCATTGACTGGAGCTTTGGAGGTATCTCGCCCCGTCTATTCCTAATCTTTGTCCTGATTCTGTTAGGGGCGCGCTTAGGTGGACTGGGCATTTCTTGTATTTTGGGACCTACCTTGGCACTACTGGCCATGCTCCTTGGGGAACCCGTAGAAATGGTGCTGTTTATTGTTACTTCTAGTCTCTTGACTGGCTTTCTCCACAAATTTAGCTGGGGATATTATCTTGGACCTCTTCTCGCGCTCATTTTCTCCACTTCTAGGCCCGTTGATGCCGGGATCTTGGCCTGGCTTCTTGTTGCCTTGGCGGCAGCCTTGGTCTCAAGTCGGGTACCACAAACGAAATTGAACTTACTCAAGCGAATCATCCCAGGTACGGAGCCTTTTGAACAACAAAACAAGGGCTATGATGAGCATCTAAAGAAAGTGTTTGACCAGAAGATCGATGGTTATCTCACTGTTTTTGAAGAACTGGAAAATACTCTGCTCGATAACGAAAATCCCCTCTTTCACAGGCAAATGCATGGTATGGCCGAACTGCTAAAGACGATGAAGACATCATTTTCGCCGGAGGCTGCCTTTACTAGAGAGCTCGAAGAAGTACTGCTCCGCCAGTTCTCTGGAGTTGATCTCGCCTATATTACAGTGCTGCCTACTCTAGATGGGTTTGAGATCTACGGTGCTCGCAATGGGACGTGTCAGAGCAAGACCTTCTGTAGGGAGGTTGCTGAGTTTGCGAGCGGGACCATTGCCTCTCAGCGTTACGGCGTATCGAGCTGCACTTGCAGGGAAGAGGGGATTTGTGGTTTCAAGATTTTGCCCTGTCCACGTTTTAAGGTGGAAATTGGAAGGGCGAAAGTCGCCAGCAGGGATATTTCGGGAGATAATCAAATTACCTTTGAAGTTGCCTCAAGTAAAGTGGCCATCGTCTTAAGCGATGGAATGGGGGTCGGTTTAAAGGCCCATACCGAAAGCAATGTTACTCTTCGTCTCCTGGAACGTATGATCAAGGCGGGTTATGACCTTGCAACATCGGTCTCTTTGATTAATCGTTTGCTCATGTTACGAAACCAAGATGACATGTTTGTGACCATCGATATGGTCGTAGTCGATCTTTTCTCAGGCCAGCTGGAGTTTGTTAAGATCGGAGCAGCCCCGAGTTTCATTAAACGGGGTCGCGAGGTGGAAATCATCCATAACCACGCTTTGCCGGTCGGTGTTTTGTCGCAAGTGGATGTGGAATCCGATAGGAGAATGCTGCAGGAAGGCGAAGTGTTAATCATGACGACCGATGGCGTCCTAGATGCGCAGCGCAAAGTGGCACGTCAGGATGAGTGGATGTGTTGGAACTTGCGACGCCTTAAGCTCTGCGATGATATGTCCGTCTTAGCTGAGACCATTTTGGCGGATAGCATTGATGTGGCCGATGGACGTGTAGAAGACGATATGATGGTCGTTGTCGTGCGGCTGGTCAGAGCCGATTGTGAGCTTTCAAGCTATAGGAGGGTGCAATCCAGTGGATAGAGATCTGTTTTCGCGATTTCTAGATAATTTACAACAGCTCTCTGTAACAAGGCAAGATCGTATCTTGGTTGCGGTCAGTGGCGGACCAGATTCTATGGTTCTTCTGCACCTTCTTTGGCGCTACAACGCCAAGAAAATTGGACTCTTCCATTTGAATCACGGTTTCCGTGCCAACGCTTCCAAAGAGGCCAAGTTTGTGGAGGAGTATGCACAGAAACTCGACATTCCAGCGCAGATCGAGTCCTATGACATCACTGGTTTCCTATCAGAAAGTGGCGAGTCAAAACAGCAGGGGGCTCGGAAAATTCGCTACCAACTCTTGCGCAACTTCGCTGAAGCAAATGGTTATCACCGTATTGCCCTTGGTCATCATGGCGATGATCAGGCTGAGACAGTGCTAATGCGTATGATCAGAGGTTCTGGCTTGCATGGACTCGCTGGGATTCCCAAACAGAGGGGTCCTTTTATTCGTCCCCTGTTAGATTTCTACAAAGAGGAGCTCCTCCAATATTGTGCGGATTTTGAGATACCCTATGTCTTGGATGAAAGCAATTTTGAACCGGTGTATCTTCGCAACAAAGTCAGGCAGGAGCTGCTTCCCCTTCTTATCAGGGAGTATAACCCAGAAATGGTCTCTCAGCTCATTCAGCTCGCCGATCTAGCAAGGGAAGATGAATTGGAACTGCAAGAAAAGGCAGAATCCATTGCCTTAAGGCATCTTAAATGGCGTAGTGGGCAAGTGACATTCCCCCGTAAGGTCTTCGCCCCGTTATCCACATCGATGCAGCGGCGCGTACTCAGAAGTCTTCTGCAGTGCTACAAGGGGAATCTGCTGCAAATCGGCTTTAGTCATATAGAAGAGTGGCGTGAGAGATTAAGGGAAGACTCAAGTTTTCGCCTCTCGCTACCACAGTGCACTGTCTCTGCTACCCCTGAGTATATTTTTGTCGGTGAGTTTGTCGCCAAAGCTTGGGAGCCTAGTGAGCTCAAGTTACAGGATGAGCTCCGGGTTGGTTCTTTTGCAATCCGAGCTCAGGTCTTTGAGGGTCAGATTCTTGAGCCAGAAGAGAGTTGCGAGGACTTTGACCTTGATACCCTTGCATTACCGCTGGTGGTACGGCCGCGGCAGGCGGGAGATAGAATTGCGCTTTTTGGAGGAGGAACCAAGAAAGTCAAGGATCTGATGATTGACCATTATGTCCCCCTGGAAGAGAGAGATTATTTTCCACTTGTCTGTGACCAAGACGACATTTTGTGGATTCCTACCCTACGCCGAAGCTCGAAGGGGGCCATTACTAAGGACACAAAAAGGGTGCTACGTTTGAGCCTGAAATAATGCTTACGAATGATTGTCACGCCCAGACCCTTATGTTATAATTGACTAACGTATCGCTATTTGTCATGCTCTTGGCTCCGGAAAGGGAGGGCAAAACTTGAATAAATTCCTTCGCGGCATCAGCTTATACTTGCTGATTGCCATTATTGCAGTATCGATTGTTAGTAATCTTTATTCGCCAGCATCTCCTGCCAAGGAACTGTATTACTCAGAGCTTCTTCAATTCATCGATGATGATCGAGTGGCATCTGTCAAACTAGTAGGAGATCAGCATGTCGAAGGTCGGCTCCGAGACGGCACTGTGTTTACCGCTCTAGTGCCTGTGGGCAAGATGGCAGACATCGCCGACCGCTTAGAAACCCGTAATGTACAGTTAGAGGCAGAATTACCGCCGCAACCTCCATGGTGGATGGCGCTTTTGCCGAACATCATTTTTATCGTCGTATTGGCCTTGTTCTGGTTGTTTATCATGAATCAAATGCAGGGTGGCAACAATCGTGCCATGTCCTTTGGCAAGAGTCGAGCCCGTTTGCATCATGAAGACAAGAGAAAAGTTACCTTCGATCATGTAGCTGGAGTCGATGAGGCCAAACAGGAACTCGTTGAAATTGTAGACTTCTTGAAACATCCGAAGAAGTTCAATGATGTTGGAGCCAAGATACCCAAGGGTGTCCTCTTGGTGGGACCTCCTGGTACAGGTAAGACTTTGCTAGCCAGGGCTGTTGCTGGTGAAGCAGGGGTACCGTTTTTTAGCATTAGTGGATCCGAGTTTGTAGAAATGTTCGTGGGTGTTGGTGCCTCGAGAGTGCGGGATCTTTTTGAAAACGCTAAGAAGAATGCACCTTGCCTCATTTTTATCGACGAACTCGATGCCGTTGGTCGCCAGCGCGGTGCAGGTCTAGGTGGCGGACATGATGAGCGAGAGCAAACCTTGAATCAGCTGTTGGTTGAGATGGATGGGTTTGAAACAAACTCCGGAATTATCATTATGGCCGCGACGAACAGGGCTGATGTCCTTGACCCCGCATTGCTACGACCTGGACGATTTGATCGTAAGGTCGTTGTGGATCGCCCTGATTTGCAGGGACGTACTGAGATCCTCAAGATCCACAGCCGTGGAAAACCTCTGCAACCTGAAGTTGATCTGAAGGTCATTGCCAGGCGGACGCCGGGCTTCTCAGGTGCAGACCTTGAGAATGTGTTGAATGAATCGGCCATTCTAGCCGCTCGAGGCAATCGTAAGACAATTACCATGCCCGATGTGGAAGAGGCGATTGATCGGGTCGTTATGGGTCCAGAGAAGAAGAATCGGAGGCTCCATGAGATTGACCGTAAAGTATTTGCCTATCATGAAGCAGGTCATGCAGTGGTAGCTCACTTCTCGAAACATGGCGATCCAGTCCATAAAGTAACGATTGTGGGCCGGGGTGGAGCCGGCGGTTATACCATGATGCTACCTGAAGAAGAGCGCTTTGTGGCTAGCCGCTCCAAGTTGAAGGACGAGCTCGTGAACTTGCTTGGTGGCAGAGCCGCCGAAGAGTTAGCCCTGGATGAGATCAGTACTGGTGCTTCCAATGACTTAGAACGTGTGACGCGTATTGCTCGTAAGATGGTTATGGAGTGGGGAATGAGCCCACGACTTGGGCCTTTGACCTTTGGCCGGCCTAATGGCGAAGATTTGGTATTCTTAGGCAGAGACATTTCCCGGGAGCGCAACTACAGTGAAGGTGTAGCTGAGATCATCGATGAAGAAGTCCACAAACTTGTTGAGTCGAGCTATGAAACAGCCAAATCCTTACTCACTGAACATCGGGCCAAGCTCGATGCAGTGGCAGATGCACTTCTGGAGGTTGAGACCCTAGGTAGAGAAGAGTTCTTGGCCATCATGGAAAGCGGGGAGCCCGCGGCACTAGAGCCGGGTGTAGAGGAACAGGCTACCACCGAGCTGCAGGATGATGTTAAGGTTGAGGACGAAGCCGAGACCACAAAGACCCGTAGTAGTGAGCAGCTCAGGCCAGCACCGGAAAGTACGATCTAGGTATTCAAACTAAGAATAGAAAAACGACCCGTTTCTGGGTCGTTTTTTGTTCAAGCTGACCTATGATCTATCTAAGGTGGGCGGGCTTATCCCCAAGTGTGAGTGGAATGAGGAGAATTTCGCCTTGGCGCATTACTGTGAGCATTACCTCATCACCTACATCGTATTGACTAATTGCCTCAACCACATCGTCGGTGGAGAAGACATCATCGTCTCCAATGCGTCGGATCACGTCCCAAGCCTTAAGCCCTGCTTCTGAAGCGGGTGAGCCTTGGATGACGTCCAGAACCAACACTCCCTTGTTGTCGGGAAGTCGCAATTGCTCCGCCATACTCTCAGTCAGGTTTTGATGATATACACCAATCCAGGGTTGACTTGGCAGACTGACACTGCCGGTTGTCATGAGCTCTTCCAAGACGTCCTTGGCCACATTGATGGGTATGGCAAAACCAATTCCCTGTGCACTGGCATGAACGGCGGTGTTAATACCGATGACCTCACCTTGCATGTTCAGGAGTGGTCCACCAGAGTTACCGCTGTTAATGGCAGCATCTGTCTGCATCAGGTTCTCGTAGACTTGCACTTCTCCTGTTTCCTGGCTGCGAATGTTAATCTCGCGACCCTTGGCGCTGAGTACCCCAACCGTTACGGTATGGTGCAAGGATTCGCCGTAGGGATTGCCGATAGCGATCATCCACTCACCGATTCTCGATTGATCAGAATCGCCCAAGGGCACAGTTGGGAAAACATGCTCCTGTTCATTCATGATCTTAAGGACAGCCAAGTCCAAGCGTTGATCGGAGCCCATGATCTCAGCTTGATACTCCCGATCGAGGCCCGGAACGTCCACAATTACTTTGATAGTCTGGCCGTCACCCTTATTGCCAACTACGTGCTGGTTGGTGAGGATAATTCCAGAATCCTCAATGATAAATCCGGAACCCGCACTTCTTTGCGGTGCCCGAGGACGGTTGGAAAAGGGATCATTGAACCAATAATCGAAAAAGAAGTTATAGAAGGGATCCGTTGTCATCGATCTTGACCCCGGTCTTGGAGTCTCTTCTACGACCGGCCATTCCACCGACAGAAAGACAGTGGCTGGACTTGCCATTTCAGCAATGTCTGCGATGACATAGGGATTATCAACAAACATGGGTGCGACAAGTTCCCTAGGAGCCTCCTCCGCCCCTAATACGGTTGTAGGTGATAGGTGGGCTATTACGCCGCTGAAGACTAATAGCACACCGACAAGAAGCAAGACACTGACGATACGTTTTCTCTGTTGCATAATAATCCTCCTAATCTTTTTTTGATCCTTTCTAAATACGTATATTATAACGTATTTGAATGCAGCCCTGCAAGGAGTGAGCTTATGATCCGGCCTGTAAAGTCTGTCCAATGGGGGAAGGAAATAGTCAAGACAATTGAAATTTATCCCATGCTGGGCTCCACTAATCACTTCGCAAGAAGTCACATTAAAAATGGGGGTGCTTCAGGTACAGTATTGTGGGCTTTGAATCAAACAGAGGGTAAGGGACGGCGCGGACGCAAGTGGGATTCGGACGGCTCCTCCTTAACCTTTAGTCTAATTTGGAAGTGTCCTTTGGGCACTCTTCCTGAAAACATCACCCTTACCGTAGGTTTAGCCGTAGTTCAGATTCTAGAGCCCTACTTTCCCGATCTAAAAGTGAAGTGGCCGAACGATTTTTGGATTGGGGAGAAAAAACTAGGTGGAATCCTCACAGAGACGGTTACGATCGGGGGAGAGCGTTGGCTCATTCTTGGGATCGGCCTTAATGTTAATTCATCCCCTGGGGCTGAACAGAGTCCCCGAATTTCCCTCCAAGAGGTGACTGGCTACCCATGGCCCCGACTGGCGATCCTAGATTTGATCCTTCAAGGTGTTGAGCTGGGATTTCATATGGCCAAGAGCAAGATGGAGCTTTCGCCCTTATTCAAGCGATATGGTAACTTCATTGATCGTCAAATTACGATCTATCAAGGAGGTTCCTCGTTCCAGGCTCAGGCTCTTGATGTACTTGCCGATGGGCGTCTCCTGATCAAAGACGCCCGCGGAGAGCGGGCGTTATTGCCTGAAGAAATTACGGTGCGTTTTGATCCTTGATCAGGCAAGCATCCTGGAGTTTCGCCTTGGAAATCCACTTGCTATTCGTGATAACTGTGGTACAATAGGAGAGCAAGGGAGGATCTGAGTTCCTGGTGGGCTCCGCAGGCTTCAAACCTGTCAGGGGGGTAACAAGGGTTATCCTCGGTGGGTTCGATTCCCATATCTTCCCGCCATTAGATACGTTCGGGACGTTTGCCAAGTGTGCGAGCGTCCCCTTTTCTTTTGGTGATTCCCTGTGCATCGAAATACTCCAAAAAGGCAAGGGCAAACTTGCGACTGGTATCAAAACGGTCTCTAAAGGTACTGAGTTCAAATCCGTTTTGGAATGCTTCCTCGGAGAAGAGTATATCCAGTATGCCGTTAACGACATCGGGGGTTGTCCAGTGTTCGTTGGAAAGTGGAACCAAACACCCCAAGTGGCTACCTGCATAGAGCAGTTCACTGGAGAAGCCACGTTCATTCAAGGCGCCTAAGGTCAGGGGCTCGTAGGGCTTTTGCATCATCAGCCCTTGGATCTCTGCAACTTGTCTTTCCTCATCATCTGTGAGGACGACCTGATGTTTACTACTACTGATGGCTCCCTTGGCGTCTTTCAGGTCTGGGGTCTCGCTTAGGATCTGGTCAAAGAGCCTAGACGGTAGACCTGTGCTAGCCCGAAGGGTTTCTTTGCTAGGCCCCGGTGCCAAAGGATTGGCCCGGTGAAACTCTTCTACCTGTGCCCTGAGGTAGCTTTGAACCTTGTTGTACTGATCTGGGGCTAGAACGTAGTCGCCCAGTACGTGTAGATCTGGATGGATCGTCAAACCCTCCTCTTTGAACTGGGCCTTGGTCCAATAGGTACGGTCGCCTGCTTTAGCCAGTCCTAGGGTTTCTGGACTACTATGGTACTTTGCTTGGAGCGCCTCTAAATTAAGGAAAGCCTCGGGTTTTTCAAAGGGAAAGAGGTGTCTACGGCGCTTAGGACCCACCAGACGTAAATTGTGGCCCCGTACCGGTACACCTTCTTCGATAAACTGTCCTCCTCCTAATGTGTCTTGGAGCTCGCTATGGCGGAGGATAAAACGATCGTGGAAACTAAAATGGGCTGGAAGCTCTAGTTCTAGTTGAACATAGCCCTCTTGTCCAGGCTCCAAATGATCTGCTCCGAGAACCTTTACCGTTGACAAAGTTTCGAGTGTTCCTACATAGAGTTTGACCTGTTGACCCGTTTCCAGGGGTGCTGGCGCCTGGGGCAGAACTCGCACATAGGAATTAATCAACGTATAATACGGGCGTCGCTTCGGAAGGGCAAGATACATACCCCGGGTTAGGCTTTCCTTTTCGACTCCAGTGAGGTTGACTGCGAGACGAGAATGGGGTACTCCGTGTTCCACCGCCTTGGTCTGGGTTTGTAAGGTGCGAATCCGGGCCTCGTGACCCCCCGGTTCAATCACGACATCCATGCCGACTTCGAGTGAACCACCGATCAAGGTGCCCGTAACAACTGTGCCAGCACCCTTGATGGTAAAGACCCGATCAATCCAAAGCAGAGGATTATCTTCTTCTTGGTCTTGGGGCATAGGAACCAGGAGCTCGTTTAAGGCATCTTTCAAGGTATCGATGTTATAACCGGTAACAGCCGAGACTGGAACAATGGGGAAACCCTTGAGTGACGTCTCCGCAAGGTGTTCCTGAATGTCTGCCTCGACAAGGCTCAGCCACTCCTCCTCTACCAAGTCTGCCTTGGTAAGGGCAACCAGTCCTCGTTTCACACCATATAGATCGAGAATCTCTACATGTTCCTGGGTTTGCGGCATCCAGCCATCGTCAGCGGCAATGACCAGAAGGACGAAGTCCACTTGTCCAATCCCCGCCAACATGTTCTTTACCAGGCGGTGGTGGCCAGGAACGTCTACCACGCCAACATTACCTCGGGGAAGTGAGAACCAGGCGAAGCCTAGATCTACGGTCATGCCTCGAGACTGTTCTTCTTGCAGTCGATCGGGATTGATACCAGTAAGGGCAGTAATGAGTGTTGACTTACCATGATCGATGTGACCAGCGGTACCCATGATAAACATTACTTAAGACCTCCCCTCAAGATGGCCAGGACTGACTCGTCCTGGGAATCAAGGACTGTCCGTGGGTCCAAGAGGACCCGGTCTTGCACAATCCTACCCATGATGGGGGGATTTCTTCTCCGTAGCCACTCGTGTAGCTCGGCACTGGAGAGCTTGGGACTTTGTAAGGCCAAGGCCCAGGAAGCAATGGTCTCACCTGGGAGAGAACCACCGCCCATCGTGGATTCTGCTGCGACGACTTCTCCTTGGAGTCCTGGACCCAATTGACTTTGCCACGCTTCGGCTCTCTGTTTAACGTGACTCGGATCGAGTTGAGCCATGGCACAGAGTGGAAGCTCTTTATAGTCCTTATTCAGGTGCAGTTCTAAGACAGCCTCGAGGGCAATAAGGGAAAGCTTATCTATACGTAGCGCTCTGAGGAGAGGGTCGCGCTTAATGATATCCACTAGGTCCTTACGTCCGCTAATGATACCCGCCTGGGGTCCTCCAAAGAGTTTGTCACCGCTGTAGGTTACAATATGACTATGTTTCAGGGCACTTGAAACAAGGGGCTCTGCGAAGGGCTCGAAGGCGCCGCTACCAATATCTTCAATGAGCAAGATTCCTCGTTCCTGCGCAAGCTGGGCCAACTCTTCCCTTGGTGTGCTTTCGGTAAAGCCAATCATGGCATAGTTACTCGGATGGACAAGCAAGATCGCTTTGGTCTGTTCGGTAATGGCCGCAGCGTAATCTGTGACCCTGGTTCGGTTTGTGGTGCCTACTTCTTTGAGCTGGCAGCCACTTGCGGCCATCACGTCAGGAACCCGGAACCCACCACCGATTTCCACCAACTGTCCCCTGGATACAATCACCTCTTGGCCAGCTGTTAACGCCTTGAGTGCAACCAAGACCGCTCCAGCATTGTTATTGACAATCACAGTGTCGAGTGAACTTGTCGTGTCTGATGGTCCTAGTTCTGCAGCCAAGAGTAGATTAAAGAGTCTAGCCACGCTTGTATAGCGGCTTCCCCTTGCGCCGCTCCTCAGATCGAGCTCAAGGTTGAAATAACCCTCACCAAGGGCGCGTAAACGCTCCAGCGCGACCTGTGGCAGAGGGGCTCGTCCCAAGTTGGTATGTAAAAGTACGCCTGTTGCGTTAATGACAGGTTGGAACTTCCGTTTCTTGCTTGTCTCCAGCTCTAAAGCAATACGTGACATGATTTCCTGTTGGGGAATCGCTTCCTCACGTGCGGCAATTTCTTGTCGAAGTTGATCAAGTGTGCTTCTAACCACCGCGGTTACCTCGACACTCGATAACCCCTGGGATACTTGGATAATCTGTGGGTCCGCAAGGACTTTATTAACAGCCGGAATATGGCGATATAGGTTTGACATCGTGCTTCGTACTCCTCCCCTTACACATGATGATTGCTTGGCAATCTATAATCATCCTAATGTATACGACATAAGGAGGAGGCAACCCTTTTCTTACCGTGGATCCGAATGCTTTGCTAACGCTTTCTCTAGGACACCAAGACCCCGCTCTTTTGAAGCAGGAGTCAGACTTTTGTGCTCACTGATCGTCTTCATGGCTGCAGCAATCATCTCTCTTTTTTCTCTCTTGGTGAGTTTGTGCAAACCATCCACTTCCTTTCTCCTTTGAGAATCAGTATGGCCAGATTTTGGGAGACTATCCAAAATAACGCAAGACAATATAGAGAGCGCCTAGAGCGCCGGCGACATCGGATAGGAGAGAGGCAGCCAAAGTGTGCCTCGTTCTTTTTAGCCCTACTGAGCCTGCGTAGACTGTGAGAACATAGAGTGTTGTCTCACTACTACCCATCACCGTGGCGGCTAGACGTCCAATAAAGGAGTCAGGACCAAAGGTGTCTAGGGTCTGTGAGAGAATAGCGAGGGATCCAGACCCGGAAATCGGCCGCATCAAAGCCAGAGGCAAGACTTCCCTGGGAAAACCGAGCCACTGGGTGACAGGACTTAAGAAATTAATGAGTTGGCCAAGGGCGCCCGATTGCTCAAACACTTGAATGGCTACAAGCATACCCACCAGGTAGGGGAGGATCCTGACCGCACTTCGCCACCCCTCCTGGGCACCTTCGACAAAACTCTCATAGATCGACACGCGCTTTGATAGTCCCAGTGTGGTTATTCCTAGAAGTAACATGGGTATTGCCCAGCGAGAAAGCCCTTGGATAGCTAGTGACATACAGATTCCCTCCTAACTCAACGTCTCTTTCCCAGGCGACGGAAGGCTAGATCTGCGCCTATCGCCATTAGAGTGGAACAGGTTGTGGCGAAGGCGATCGGTCCAATGACTTCGGTTGGTATGGCCGAGCCGTGTGTTAAGCGCAAAGCAATGATCGTGGTTGGAATGATGGTTAGACTAGACGAAGTGATGGACATAAAAGTACACATGGCGTCGGAGGCGATGGTCTTATCTCGATTGAGTTCCTGCAGTTCAGCCATGGCCTTGAGTCCCAAGGGAGTACAGGCATTGCCTAGACCCAAAATATTGGCACTCATGGCCACAAGGAGGCTACCCATGGCCGGATGATCGTACGGCACACTCGGGAACAGACGGCGAGCCAAGGGCCCAAGGGCCCTCGCGATGATCTCCATAAGCCCAGCATCCTGCGCGATCTTCATCACGCCAGACCAGAAGGAGATGACGCCGATCAAACCTAGGGAGATGACGACTGCTTGCTCGCTACCCTTTAGGATGCCTTCTGTTACGAGGTGAATTTGCCCCTTACTCGCGGCTGTTATCACGCCGGCTAGAATCATGAAGAACCAAATGTAGTTGATCATGCTATCCCCCCTCAGAATCCTTATGCGGGAAGGGGAGTAAATAGGAGCAATATGGCGATTTTCTAGAACAGTGTCTCCTGACGTTTCCTGACTATTAACTGTAAGTTTGCATTGTTAACCTAAATTTGTGCTATAATAGGCATAAGGTCAGTATTAGTCAGAAAGCGGGGTGGTGGATTGTGAGTACCTTATCGGATCATATCGAAGCATATATCAAGCGTATGCTCAGAAGTAGTCAAGACAACAGCATTGAACTGAGCCGCGCCCAGATGGCTGATGACTTTTCCTGTGTGCCTTCGCAAATAAACTATGTGTTATCGACACGTTTTACCCTAGAGCGAGGTTACATTGTAGAGAGCAGAAGGGGAGGCGGTGGTTACATTCGCATTGGCCATGTCCAAGTTGGTGACGATCACACCCATGCGGTGCGCCTTCTGCAGAGTATTGGCTCTGAGCTTAGCGAGAAGCAAATGGAGAATGTGCTAGCCTACCTCAAAGATCACCATGTCATTTCGCCCAAGCAATTGCAGCTGATTCGGGGAATTGTTCAGCAGGAGGTAGGTAGCATCAGTCAAGGAAAAGACGTGCTACGGGCCAGTGTGATTCGGGCATTATTGTTTTTCATCATCGAGTCCAAGTCTTGAAGGGTAGGTGATACCTATGCTATGCGAGAAATGCGGAGAACATGAAGCAAATGTGAAGTTTGTCCAGATTGAGAACAACAACAAGACCGAACTGCATCTCTGCCAGTATTGTGCTCAAGGGTACACCAGTTTCAGTACCGGCTTCAACTTGCAGCATCTATTGTCGAGTATGTTCCAACCGGCCAAGGTGGGTCAGAAGCTGACTCCAGGTCAGACGCTAAAGAAGTGTCCCACCTGTAAACGGACGATTGCAGATGTGCAAAAGACAGGCCGCTTCGGGTGTAGTACTTGCTACGAAGTGTTTCATGATGAACTGAATCCTGTCCTACGTCGATTGCATGGCTCGAGTACACATACAGGGAAAGTCCCCGCCCGGGGATACCCGAGAACTAGAATAAATAGGCAAATGGACGATCTGCGTCGGCGTTTGCAGGAGTGTGTGCGGCTCGAAGATTATGAGCAGGCTGCCAAGTATCGTGATGAACTGCGTCTGCTGGAGAGCCAGTTGGCGGAGGAGGAATAGTCATGAAGAAGATATCTTCTTGGATGAAGCAAAGTGGACCGCAGGGCGACATTGTCCTGGGAACTCGCTGTCGCCTCGCCCGTAATTTGCAGACCATTCCCTTTCCCGAAGCAGCGAGCAGGGATGACCTTAGAATGGTCCTGCAGAAGGCGGAAGAGGTCTTGCCCCATCTGGCGGATTTCGGTAACTTCACCTACCATGAGATGGGCACGATGGATGCACTGGAACGGCAAGTATTGGCCGAGGAGCACTTAATTAGTCCGAGCCATACCCAAAATGCCCAGCATAAGGCGGTCATACTCAATGATACAGCCAACATAAGTATCATGATCAATGAGGAGGACCATCTGCGCATTCAGGTCTTCAAACCGGGCTTGCAGCTTGAAGAGGCTTGGCGTATTGCTACACAGATCGATGATCGTTTTGAGGAACATCTCGACTATGCCTTTGATATCCAGTCGGGTTACCTAACGAGTTGCCCCACCAATGTGGGAACGGCCTTACGTGCTTCGGTGATGTTTCATTTGCCAGCTTTGCGTAGGCTGAAAAAGGTACAGGAAGTATTAGGAACAGTATCCAAATTTGGTCTGACAGTGAGGGGTCTCTACGGAGAGGGTAGCGACGTCTGGGGAAATGTCTTTCAACTCTCAAATCAGATCACCCTTGGGCAAAGCGAAGAGGAGACCATTGAGCATTTGGCGCGCTTCACCGACCAGATTCTTCACAGTGAACGTCAAGCTCGGGAGTATTTATTGGAAGCGGATCGCAAGCTAGCAACAAGTGATTGGCTACACCGTTCCTATGGAATTCTAAGCAATGCCAGGATCATCACAAGTCAAGAAGCGATGGAATTACTGTCGGACCTAAAACTTGGAGTAGACTTGGGTGTGATTGAGCATGGTGATCCAGAAGTATTAAAACAACTGATGGTGCAGATTCGATCAGCCCATCTACAAAAAATGATGGGGCAGGCTCTCCCAGTGCAGGAACGGGATCGTCTGCGGGCAAGTTTGATTAGGGATACACTTGGTGCTAATTCGTAACAGAAAGAAGGTGGAACTATGTTTGGACGTTTTACAGAACGGGCCCAGCGAGTGATCGTTCTCTCACAAGAAGAGGCCAGAAGACTGGGTCATAATGTGGTAGGAACAGAGCATATTCTCTTAGGTTTGATTGCGGAAGGAGAGGATGTAGCTGCTCGCTCTTTGCTTTCCCTTGGGATCAGCATTGATCAGGTGCGGGGCGAAGTGGAGCGGATTATCGGTAGAGGTGGTCAGCCTACACAAGGTCAAATTGGCTTTACCCCACGCTCCAAACGGGTCTTGGAACTGGCATTTGATGAGGCTCGACGCCTTGGACATACCTATATTGGTACAGAGCATCTCCTCCTCGGACTAATCCGAGAAGGAGAGGGGGTAGCAGCACAGGTGCTGCAGAATTTAGGGGCAGGCCTGGAGAAAGTCCGGGCCCAGGTAACCAGCCAGCTAGGGGGAGGAACCCAGGGGAAGGCACAGGCACCTCGTCAGAACACAACGCCAACCCTCGACCAATTTGGCCGCGATCTTACAACCTTGGCGGCGGAAGGTAGCCTGGATCCTGTGATTGGACGCGATAAAGAAATCCAACGGGTGATCCAGATCTTAAGCCGACGCACAAAAAACAATCCGGTCTTGATCGGAGAACCCGGTGTGGGTAAGACTGCCATTGCTGAAGGCTTAGCCCTGAAGATTACGCACAATGACGTACCCGAGACCTTAAGCAATAAGCGCGTAGTCACCCTCGATCTTGGGAGTTTGGTAGCTGGTTCGAAGTTCCGCGGCGAATTTGAGGAGCGCCTTAAGAAAGTGATGGAAGAGATTCGCAGTGCAGGTGATGTCATTCTCTTTATCGATGAGATGCACACAATTATTGGTGCTGGTGCCGCGGAAGGTGCGATCGATGCAGCCAACATTCTAAAACCTGCTTTGGCCAGGGGAGAACTGCAGGCAATTGGCGCTACCACACTTGATGAATACCAGAAGCATGTAGAGAAAGATGCCGCCCTCGAACGGCGTTTCCAGCCGGTCATGGTGGACGAACCTAGTGTCGAAGAGACAATTGAGATCCTTATGGGGCTGCGTGATCGTTATGAGGCCCATCATAGGGTGAAGATCAATGATGAGTCTATTGTCGCCGCTGCACGCCTGAGTGATCGCTACATTAGCGACCGTTTCTTGCCTGATAAGGCCATTGACTTGATGGACGAAGCGGGTTCTCGGGTGCGGCTCGCTGGTTTGGTGGCTCCCCCAGAACTGAAGGAACTAGAGGCGAGAATTGCCGAAGTGAGCGTTGAGAAGGAAGCGGCCATCAAGAACGAAGAGTTTGAACAGGCAGCCAATCTTAGAGATACTGAACAGAAGCTCCAAGAAGAGCTGGAAACCAAGCGCAACGAGTGGCGCAAGAGCCATGGGCGCGAAGAGGCAGTCGTGACTGCTGAGGATATTGCCGCCGTTGTGGCAGGTTGGACAGGAGTACCTGTGACCGATATTACCGCAGAGGACGCCGTTCGCTTGCTCAATCTAGAGCAAATTCTCCATGAGCGGGTGATTGGTCAGGACGAGGCGATTGGTGCAATCTCGCAGGCAGTTCGCAGGGCCCATGCCGGACTGAAGGATCCCAAGCGACCGATTGGTTCCTTTATCTTCTTGGGACCTACTGGTGTAGGTAAAACGGAGTTGGCTAGGGCTTTGGCTGAGGCCTTGTTCGGTGATGAAGATGCCATGGTGCGCCTCGATATGTCAGAATACATGGAGCGCCATGCTGTCTCTCGTTTGGTAGGCTCACCCCCTGGGTATGTTGGTTATGATGAAGGTGGTCAACTTACAGAACAGGTACGCAGAAAACCCTACTCCATCGTGCTCTTCGACGAGATCGAAAAGGCCCATCCAGAGGTTTTCAATATTTTGCTTCAAGTCTTAGAAGATGGAAGACTGACGGATGCAAAGGGACGTGTCGTGGATTTCCGCAACACAGTGATTGTCATGACCTCCAATGTCGGTGCCCAGCAGATTAAGCGTGAATCAGGTATTGGCTTTAGGGCAGTCGTTGACGAACGCAGCGACTATGAAGCCATGAAGGGTAAGGTCACGGATGAACTCAAGAAGGCATTTCGCCCCGAGTTCTTGAACAGAATCGATGAGGTCGTGGTCTTCCACGCCCTGAACAAAGTTCACATTGGCCAGATTGTTGAGATTATGCTCAAGGAGCTTCGCACCCAATTAGGCGAGATGGACATTAGCCTATCCATCACGGAACAGGCGAAGGAGCTGTTGACCAATAAAGGTTTTGACCCTGATTTCGGGGCCAGGCCACTACGCAGAGCGATTCAAAGATATATTGAGAATCCTCTAGCGGAGGAGATTCTGAAGGGAACATTCGGTGAAGGCGGGACCATTACTGTGGACTCGAAAGAGGGAGAGTTCGTTTTCTATTAATTTGTAAGGCAAAGATGGAGTGTACAGTGCCTAAAGGGCAGTTGTGCACTCCTTTTTCTGATGGTATAATAGAAGTGTAGGAAAATTTGGAAGATAGAAAGGGTACATTGTGGCTAAAAAAACGGTCGTCTTTGTTTGCCAAGCTTGCGGGGCCGAGAGTCCTCGTTGGATGGGAAAATGTCCCGGATGCGAGGAGTGGAACACCCTCGTTGAAGAGACAGTCCAACCCGTCAGTAAACATGTTCGAAGTTGGGTGACCAAGAGTAAGCCTTTACCCTTAGCTGATATTGAGAATCGGGCAGAGGCCCGGTTTAGCACAGGTATTTCAGAACTTGACCGCGTTCTGGGGGGCGGTTTGGTACCAGGTTGTTTGGGCTTGATTGGTGGCGATCCTGGCATTGGAAAATCTACTCTCCTTCTACAAGTGGCTAGTCGTGTAGCTCAGAGCGTTGGAAAAGTTCTTTATGTTACAGGGGAAGAGTCCTTAACCCAACTCAAGCTACGAGCATTACGCCTAGACGCTATTGTGGACAATCTCATTGTGCTAAGTGAAGCAAGTACGAATGCGATCTGTGAGGTTATCCGCGACGAAGAGCCTGCGTTGGTTATTGTTGATTCTATTCAAACCATGTTCGTTGAGGAAGTGTCGTCTCCCCCCGGTAGTGTCGGCCAGGTTCGGGAATCCACGGGGCGATTCTTGCAGCTCGCTAAGGGAAGCGATACGTCAATCTTGCTTGTGGGCCACGTGACGAAGGGTGGAAATCTAGCAGGACCGAAGGTACTAGAACATGCTGTGGATTTTGTACTATATTTTGAGGGTGAGGTACATACGTCCTTTCGCATCATCCGTTCGGTAAAAAACCGCTTCGGATCTACGCACGAGGTAGCCATTTTTGAGATGGGTGGACGAGGCCTGATCCCGGTTGCTAATCCCTCACATTTCTTACTATCGCAGCGTCCCGAGGACAGTCCGGGTTCGGTAGTTGTACCTTATATGGAGGGAACTCGTCCCCTTTTAGTTGAAGTGCAGGCGCTTGTGGCACCGGGCCCATACGGGGGTAATCCCCGCAGGCAGACCACTGGTGTTGATTATCAGCGGTTTTCGATTATCCTGGCAGTGTTGGAAAAGAGACAGGGATATCCACTGCAAAGTCACGATGTCTTCCTAAATGTTGCTGGAGGACTCAGACTTCAAGAACCTGCCCTTGATTTGGGTATTGCAGTGGCGGTGGCCAGTAGTGTGTCGAACGTAGCGGTTGATCCACTCTTGGCTGTCTTGGGTGAAGTAGGCTTGTCTGGGGAGATTCGGGCGGTTCGAGGTGTGGACCAGCGTTTGGCTGAACTCCATCGTCTTGGCTTTCGAAGCTGCATCATCCCCAAGAGCAATGTCCAAGGTAATGAGCCCATTTCAGTCTACGGTGTCAGCACTATACAAGAAGCACTGAAAATAGCGGTGAGAAGGTGAATTTGTGCGCGAGAATGAGATGATTTATGAGCATCTGGAAATGGTAGCACCAGGAACACAACTCTATGAGGCCCTAGATAGCATTCTGAAGGCGAAGACAGGTGGGCTGATCGTCATTGGCGACACTCCCGAGGTGTTGGAGTTAGTTAATGGTGGTTTTCACATTGATGCAGAGATGCACCCTGGGTCCCTTTATGAACTGGCCAAGATGGACGGGGCTATTGTGCTGTCGAGCGATGCTAGGCGAATTCTTTACGCTAATACCCAACTTGTTCCAGACAGCATGATTCCTAGTTTCGAGACCGGGACGCGCCACAAAACCGCAGAGCGAGTTGCGAAGCAGACTGGTCAACTAGTGATTTCCATCTCGCAAAGACGTAATATCATTACGATTTATCGGGGAAACTGGAAGTATGTGATCCGTGAGGTTAGCGTAATCTTGGCCAAGGCCAACCAAGCCTTGTCTACTTTGGAGAAGTATCGGAGTGTCTTTCAACAGTCACTTACAAATCTTAGTGCCCTGGAGTTTGAAGATTTGGTGACCCTTACAGACGTCACAACTGTGCTGCAACGTAGCCAGATGGTCAATAGGATCGCCTGGGAGATTGAAAGATATGTGATCCAATTGGGATCAGAGGGTCGTTTAGTAAGAATGCAACTTGAGGAACTCATGGCTGATACGAAGGACGAAGGACTCCTAGTCTTCAAAGACTATTACGCAGGTGGTAATCTTGCTGAAGGCTGGGAACAATTGGAAGAACTGGATTCCGATGACTTACTTAATCTAGCCTCGATCTCAAAGGCGTTGGGCTTCGGCGGAAGTCTAACAAGCCTCGAGCAGGCTTTAGCTCCGCGGGGATATCGAGTTCTAGCCAAGATACCCCGTTTGCCCATGCCTGTCATTGAGAATCTAGTGAAAACCTTCGATGGTCTCTCTAGTGTCATGGATGCCACCATCGAAGAGCTCGATGATGTGGAAGGTATTGGAGAAGTTCGGGCGAAAGCGATTAAAGATGGCTTGCGCCGCTTACGTGAACAAGTTCTAGTCGACAGCCATATCTAACGGAGATGGAACATGCCTAGTGTGTTGACCCTTTGGCTCTCTTTATGAATAATTTCTTCGAGGTTAAGCCCAAGGGCATTGCACATCCCTGCAAGATAAAACAGGTTTTGGCCTATCTCGGCTTCCACCACTTCTCTGCAGTTTTCACAGATCTGTCCCTTGAGATGCGACTGAATATGCTTGCGCACATCTTCAAACGAACAATCGTCAGGTAAGAGTTGTTTCGAGGCGTTAATATTGATGCAACCGCAATCCGTCACCGCTCGAAAGAGCGCTCTGTTCACCCGTGCATTGGTCTCTTGGAACTTTGAAGAGATATCTAAGATGCTGTAATGGCGCACCAAGTTTTCTTGAACGTTCTCTTGAAAACTATGACAGGTGTTTGCTTGCTTTGTCATCTCAGTCACGTCCTCTCGCCACCTTTAAGTTTAATCGGGCAATTCTGGTTTCATTATAAAGCTTTTGAAAATCGATTGTCAACCTATGAACAGGGACGTTGGCCTGCTCTCCGTTTGACTTTGACAGCACAAAGTGGTAAATTTATTGTAAGGATCGATGTTTGACAAAGGAGGGTGTGCGATGTATAACGTGGGAGATTATGTGGTTTACCCCATGCATGGTGCGGGAGTGATCGTGGCCATTGAGGAACGCGAAGTACTAGGTGAGAAACAGGAATACTACATTATGGCCTTACCCATTGGGGATATGAAGGTAATGATTCCCATGAAGTCAGTTGATGAATTGGGTCTTCGTCAGGTTATTAATGATGAAGAGGTGCGGCGTGTCTATCAGATCCTACAAGGCGATCAGACAGCCATGTCATCAAACTGGAATCGCCGCTATCGTGCCAACATGGAGAAGATAAAGAGTGGGGACATATTCGAAGTCGCAGAGGTTGTACGCAATCTCACACTTAGAGAAATGGAAAAGGGTCTTTCAACGGGTGAGCGAAAGATGTTGGACAACGCGAGGCAAATCCTCATGAGCGAGCTGGTGATCGCCCAAGAATCCACGGAGGAGGAAATCGTGGAGAGGATTACCAAAATTTTCGAGCAGTAGGGAGGTTGGTATCGGTAATTGTTTGCTGATGTAAAGACAAACATTTTGGGCTAAAAAAGAATACCTCAGAGAAAACAGGAAATACTATAACTTGAACGAGCTAAACTATCGCGAACGTTGATAATTGATGGATTAGTGGGAGGTGAAGCGAAGTTTGGTCATTTTCGTTAGGATTGTATTTGCTGCCATTGGCGCGGCCCTTGGTTATTCTGGGGCACTGTTTGTCCTTAGTTCGGGCGCGATGGCTGGATTTATCGATGAGAGTTATTTAGTTGGTCTGTTAATTTTCGTTGGTCTTTTAGTCGGTGTAGTGGTTGGTCCGCCAATTATGCGGGGGCTTAAGCGAGGTAGTAAGAACACGATACAGGTCTTGTTGAAAACCCCTACGCATGAGCTGGTCGGAGGGATAATCGGGCTAGTTAGCGGGTGGGTTGTTGCGCTAATCATTTCTATTCCTTTATTGAGAATCCCTTTCTTAGGAGATTATGTCCCAGTTATTCTTGGGGTGGTGTTGGGATACTTTGGGTTGATGGTAGGGCTTAGAAAGACGGATGACTTGCCTGATGTTCTATCCCGTACAGGTGCTAAGGGGATGAGATCCAAGACTGCTGCTACACAGGGGAGTCCCAAAATACTTGACACTAGTGTGATTATTGACGGCAGAATATCGGATATTACCAAATCGGGGTTTCTAGAAGGGGACTTGATCGTCCCGGGGTTTGTCTTGGAGGAGTTACAACATATTGCAGATTCTTCTGACGTCCTGAAGCGGAATCGCGGTCGGCGAGGATTGGATATTCTCAACAAAATTCAAAAGGAACCTTATTCCCATGTTCGCATTGTGGAGGAAGACTATGGTGAGATTAATGAGGTGGACACAAAACTCGTTAAGCTTGCTAAAGACATGGGGGGAAAAGTAGTCACCAATGACTATAATCTCAACAAAGTCTGCGAGTTACAAGGAGTGCCTGTGCTGAACATAAATGAACTAGCTAACGCTGTTAAGCCAGTGGTGTTACCTGGGGAAGAACTCAAGGTTCAGGTCATTAAGGACGGCAAAGAACAAGGTCAGGGCGTGGGGTACTTAGATGATGGCACCATGATCGTAGTTGACGGAGGACGCCGGTTCATTGGGCAATCCGTGGCGGTTCTGGTGACAAGTGTTCTCCAGACAGCTGCTGGACGCATGATTTTTGCCAAACCGAAAGCTATGGAGCGGGCATTATAAGCTTATAGACATGAAAGGGCCTGATTACAGTATCGGGCCTTTTTTTACTAAGCGGCAAAGGGAGTTGGCGCGAATGACAGTAGGAGTAGTGATAGCTGCAGCAGGTACCGGTACAAGGATGGGAAGAAAAGAGAATAAGGTGCTCTTGCCCCTGGGGGGTCGATCTGTTTTATCCCACAGTCTTGCCTGTTTTGACTCTATCGATGAAGTATCTCAAGTGGTGGTCGTTACAAACGCTCAGGATCAGGAGGCAATTACTGAGTTAGTTGCCAGAGATGTCGTACATAAACAGGCCAAAGTGGTCTTAGGTGGTGCCGAGCGACAGGACAGCGTCTATCTAGGACTTAAGGCCCTCCCCCAGGATACCAAATGGGTTATGATTCATGATGGTGCGAGACCCTTTGTGACAAAGGAGCTAGTCATGCGGGCCCTTGCGGCTTGCAGGGAACATCTTGCGGTCGGGGTCGCCGTACGGGTGAAAGATACGATTAAACAGGTAAGAGATGGGCTGGTCATCGATACTCCAGATCGCTCACAGCTGTGGGCGATGCAGACGCCTCAAGTCTTCAGTTTCCCCTTGATCCTCCAGGCCCACGAATGGGCAAAGAGTGAGGGTGTCTTGGCCACTGACGATTGTGCACTGATAGAGGCCATGGGGAGCCCTGTCCACGTCGTGGAGGGGGATTACGCGAATATCAAAATCACGACCCCAGAGGATTTGCCCAAACCAAGAGAGTCCCGCATCGGTTTTGGCTACGATGTTCACCGGCTGGTGACAGGTCGACGCCTTATCTTGGGAGGAGTCGAAATTCCTTATGAGAAGGGACTCTTGGGTCACTCCGATGCGGATGTCGTAACACATGCGGTGATGGATGCCTTGCTCGGTGCAATGGGTCTGGGGGATATTGGGGAACATTTTCCTGATACAGATCCGAAGTATGAGGGAATCTCCAGCATTCTTCTTCTCGACGAAGTGGTCTCCATCATGGGGCAAAAACAGCTTGAGCTCCAGAATCTCGATATAACCATTATGGCCCAGAAGCCGAAACTGGCTACCTGGAAAAGGCCGATCAAGAATACGTTAGCGCAGAAGCTATTCGTACCAGAGACTGCAATCAACATTAAGGCAACAACGACCGAGGGATTGGGATTCGTCGGTCGTGAAGAGGGAATAGCTGTCCAAGTTGTTGCTCTACTCGTCGATCTGCGTTAAATTCAATCATTCATACCCCTCCAAATTCGAAGGACCTCTTCAAATTTGGAGGGGTATATGTTATTATTGAAGAAACTGTAAAATAACTAAGAGGATTTCGGTAATAATCCACAAAGGAGAGTATGTCATTGACACTAGCATGCCCGTTTGGTACCCATAGGGTTGTCGAGCCGATGGGTGTTTTGCCCCAAGGTGCCCAGCGCATTGATAATTCTATGGAGATTTATCCTAACGAAATCTTAATCGATTGTGAGACCCTCAATATTGATTCAGCCAGTTTCACTCAGATTCGACAAGAAGCCGGTGATGACAAGGGACGAATTGCCCAGATTATGTTGGATATCGTGGACCGCAGGGGAAAGCACCACAATCCTGTAACAGGATCAGGTGGAATGTTTATCGGCACCGTGAAAGCTATTGGTGCAAGTCTGCAGGGTAAACGGGATCTAAGGGTGGGCGATCGCATTGCTTCACTGGTTTCCTTGACTTTGACACCTCTTGTGATCGACTCGATAGAAGCCATCCACTTAGACACCGCTCAGGTAGACATTAAGGGCCAGGCGGTGCTTTTTGAGAGTGGAATCTATGCAGTCTTACCCGACGATCTTCCGCAAAAGCTCGCTTTGGCAGCTCTAGACGTAGCTGGGGCGCCTGCCCAGACGGCAAAATTAGTGAGACCAGGTGACACTGTTTTAGTGGTGGGTGCCGGGGGTAAGTCAGGTTGCCTTTGTCTACATGAAGCCAAGAAGCGGGCTGGTATCTCCGGCAAGGTTGTGGCCATGGATTATGGAGCTGCGGCTGTCAAACGTATTGAGCAGCTTGGCCTAGCTGATGTGATCCTTGATTTAGATGCCACAAAGCCAGTCGATTGCCTCCGTGCCTTTCAAGATGCAAGCGGAGGCGTACTCGCAGACCTCACCATTAACTGCGTGAATATACCCCAGACTGAGATGACTTCAATTCTCTGTACTCGTGACGGAGGTACTGTTTACTTCTTCAGTATGGCGACGAGTTTCACGGCGGCAGCCTTGGGCGCAGAAGGAGTAGGCAAGGATGTGAATATGCTTATAGGTAACGGATACACCAAGAGTCATGCTGAGATTACTCTGCAGGTCTTGAGGGAAAATCCGGAACTAAGAAGGTTGTTCGAGGAGATTTACGTCTAGGAGACGGGTTGGAAGGGGGAGCGTCGCCGGTGCTGATAAAAGAAATACTGGACCAGGGCCTGCGATCCGTCTCGATCATTGGCATGGGAAAGAATACTGGCAAGACCTTCTCTTTTAACCAACTCTTGATGGAAGCGGGGCAAATTGGTATCAGGGTCGCGCTGACGACAATCGGTCTAGACGGCGAGGAGAAAGACCAGCTTTTCTACCACGATAAACCGAGGATCACGCTGCGTCCTGGCCAAATGGTGGCTAATGCCAAGTCGCTACTTCTCGAAAGCGGTTTGGATTATGAAATCCTAGGAAGTACTGGCATTATGACTCCTTTAGGTGAAGTGATCCTAGCCCGAGCCCTGAGCGCGGGTAAAACGGTGCTTGCGGGACCTAGCACAGGACATGAACTTGCTTTGGTCAAGGAACAGTTTGAGGAGTATGGGATGGATCTTTTCCTTATTGACGGTGCTATTGATCGGCGGTCTCTCTCCGCCCCGATGGTAACTGACACAACCATCCTCGCGGTAGGAGCTGAAGTGAGCTGGGATACTCAGATCTTGCTGGAAAAGATCCAGCACAAGGTGGAGATCTTGACTTTGCCATCCTGGAATAACGAAGTGGTGGCATCGCACCTTCGGGCAGAGGTCCTAAGGGACGATGTCAAGCTTGTTGCTCTAGCATCTACAGGCCCTCAAGGGCAGCTTACCCACGGGGACCTTCTCCACAATCTAGACAGGCTAGAAGGGTTACTGAATGAACACACTGACACCGTCTTTGTCCAAGGTATGCTCACAGATGAGGTATTGGCTAAGATTCTAGCATGTAAGCCTCATAGGGCTTCCTTTACACTTCTTATCACGGATCCTAACTGCGTTTTTTTGGGGAAGCGGGCTTTGCAGAGATTGCAGTCCAACACGGTGGAACTTCGGGTACTAGACTCTATTCACGTAAGTGCCGTAACGGTGAACCCCTTTAACAGCCGCTACGGCATAGCCGATCCCCTGCGCTTGCTAAGAGATGTTGGACAAGCTGTCTATCCCATCCCTACATATGACCTAAACTTAGGAATCCGTTACCGGCCTGAAAAGGAGGCTTTCAATGGAATTTCTTGATCGGGAAACAAGACGTCAATTAGGTTTTGACGAGGTGTGGTCGAAGATCGCCCCTGTGTCATCTCTAGGGCGGGCCCGGATGAGGCGGGCGACCCCCTTCACTTCTGAACAGTACTCTGATCTTGAAGCGGAGTATGACCGTCTCCAAAGGATGGCGGATGATCTCAGCAAGAACCCAAAGATCGCCGACGACTTGGGTTTTCTCTTGCGTTCAGCCAAGGATATTTCTGGGAGTCTGAAGCGTAGTATGGAAGGGGCCATCCTCGATGATATCGAGTTTTATGAGGTCAAGAAACTACTTGGCTTAGTAGAGAAAATCAATTTCGAGTTGGAGAAGCTGGGGTGGACTACACTTCTACCCAAATCACTCGACCAGTGTAGCGAGTGTAGGGAAGCTCTGAGCCTAGGCCAGGGCAGTTATGATAGTTTCTATATCGCTGACGCTTATAACCCCAAGCTAGCGCAGATTCGTGCCAGGCGGGTAAACTTAGAAAGCACTCTAGCCAGTTATCGAGAGTTAGTGGATCGCAAACTGATTCAAGCCGTAGGTCGGCTCTTGTCTATGGATGGTGAAATCACCCTTAGCACTGTCGATACTGCAGCAGTTGCCAAGCTTGAGGCTATGCATGAGCTTTACAAGGTGCAGGAGAAGCAGAATTTCGTCACGTTTAAATTGATCGAAGGTGAGCAGATGCGCCGGACGCGGGAGGAACTAGAGGGCGTTCGGTCCGATGAGGAGAGTTGCAAAGAGGAGGTTCGAACAGAACTTACCCTTGTTGTAGGAGAATTCGCTCCGCGACTACGCAGCGTCCTGGAAACGCTGGAGTTTCTTGATTTTGCCCTGGCTAAAGCGAAGTTCGCCGCTAAGATAGGTGGAGTCAAACCCATCTTGTCAGAGGATTCGAGGATTCGGATCCAGGGCGGGAGGCACCTCATCGTAGAAGAAGAGGTGAAGCGGGGGGGCCAAGACTACACGCCCCTTTCCCTTGAAGTTCTCCCGGGCGTAACTCTTATTACCGGGCCAAACATGGGCGGCAAGACCGCCACTCTTAAGACGCTCGGTCTTCTGACGGCCATGGCTCAATATGGTCTCTTAGTGCCAGCTCACTCCATGGAGTTTCGCCCCCGCAAGTTCATTCGGGCCCACTTGGCTACAGCAGAGATTCCGAAGGGCTTGAGTTCCTTTGCTGGGGAAGTGGTCTTTTTGCGGGACGTCATTGTTCGAAGTAGTGAAGATGGTTTGGTTCTCGTGGATGAAATCGCCCATGGCACGAACCCTGTGGAAGGTGCAGCGATGGCACAAGCGGTCTTAGAGTATTTGCATGGACAGCAAATGATCACCGCAGTCACAACGCACTTTCCATCATTGGCAGGCATAAGAGGTCTTCGTCACCTTAGGGTTAAGGGATTGGATAGGGAGAAACTGAGGCAGCTCGGAGTGGACTCCCTACAGCGTCACATGGACTATACTCTAGAGGTAGTTCTCGATGGTCAGGAAGATATGCAGACGAGTGATGCGGCTATAGTTGCAGAAGCCCTTGGTCTGAACTCTCAGATTGTAAACAGAGCTCGGGAGCTTGCGAACGTATTGTAGAAAAGAGGGACCCCAGGATGCATAACCAGCTACTAAGACTAGACCATGAAAAAGTACAAAGAGCCAGGCAATTAGCTCAAGCTATTGCCCTGGAGGTACAGGAGGATATTTTACGTCATACCACAGTGAGTGTTGAACGCACTGTGGCGCGTTTTTTTGGGATTGACGGAACAAATCAGGAGGGGATTCCCCTGGCTAATGTCGTGGTGGATCAAGTCCTTCAGGCAGGTCATCTAGATCGGGGTATCGCTTTTTGGTTGGCCAATGCAGTCGTCGCCCTTGATCGAACTCCACAACAGATTGCCGAGGCTGCCGGCAAAGAGCTTCGCCTCTGTGAACTGCCCATGCAGGACCCCCATGCAGTCTCCAAGGTGATGGAGGTTTATACGGAAGAAGCGTTGGCCGCGATTAGGGCCCAAAGGCAACGACGGGAGGCACTTCAGGAGAAGCTAGGCCGGGGCGAGGAGCCTTTGAAGTATGTTATCGTCGCCAGTGGCAACATCTTTGCAGACGTAGATCAGGCCAAGACAGCAGCGAGGCAAGGTGCAGACATTATTGCCGTTATCCGGACAACGGCCCAGAGTCTGCTCGATTACGTTCCCTATGGTACGACAACAGAAGGATTTGGCGGCACATACGCAACCCAGGCTAACTTCAGAGTGATGCGCAAGGCACTCGATGAGGTCAGTGAGGAAGTAGGTCGTTACATTCACTTGGTCAACTATTGTTCCGGACTTTGCATGCCAGAAATTGCTGCCATGGGTGCCTTGGAACGTCTTGACATGATGCTGAATGATGCGATGTACGGGATCTTGTTCCGTGACATCAATATGGAGCGTACCTTTGCCGATCAATATTTCTCGCGCCTGATCAATGCCTATGCTGGCATTGTCATCAACACGGGAGAGGATAATTACCTGACTACCGCCGATGCGTTTGAACAAGCCCATACAGTGCTTGCCTCCAACTTTATCAATGAACAGATGGGATTGGTGGCAGGGCTGCAAAACTGGCAACTTGGTCTGGGGCACGCGTTCGAACTCGATCCCAAGATGAAAAATGGATTTCTCTATGAACTCGCCATCGCCCAAACGATTAGGCAGATTTTCCCGGAAGCGCCCCTCAAGTACATGCCCCCTACTAAGCATATGACCGGAGACATCTTTATGGGCCATGTGCAAAACGCCATGTTTAACCTGGCCTCTGTGATAACGGGCCAGAGTATTCATCTGCTGGGCATGCTTACTGAGGCTATTCATACGCCGCACCTAAGTGATCGCTCTTTGAGCCTAGAAAACGCCAACTACGTGATGGAAAATGCCCGTGACCTAGCCAAGGAGATCTCCTTCAAACCCGATGGTCTGATTCAAAGACGTTCTGAGGCCATCGTCGATCAAGTCGTGGACTTTCTCGCAGAGATTGAAGTAAAGGGTCTCAAGACAGCGATTAGCGAAGGGTATTTTGCGGATATCCGTCGCAGCAAAGACGGTGGCAAGGGCGGGGATGGCGTCATTCTTAAAGCCAGTGACTACGTCAACCCTGTGATGGATCGAATGCAGCGGGAGCTAGGCGTTAGTCCCAGTTGTGAGAGGGGGGAAACGAGATGAGTTCCAACGATAGGATGATTAAGCCCTATGGGGATTCCTGGGGCGATGGCCAGGTACAACTCAGCTTTACACTACCTATACCAGCTGGACCTAAAGCTCTTGAAGCGGCAAAACGTTTCGCAGCCCAAATGGGTTTGCAGGGTGTGCAGGTCACGCACATGAAGGATCTTTATGGTTTCAGCCACTTTATTTTGTATGGTAGTAGCGAGTATAGCATTGATCTGGAGCAAATTGCCATTAACGAAGATGCAGATGAGGCAATGAGTTTCGATGAAGTTAACTCCTTTATCGAGGCTGAAATCGGCCGCAAGATTGTGGTGGTGGGGGCTTGCACAGGAACAGATGCACATACCGTGGGTCTCGATGCCATCATGAACATGAAGGGCTATGATGGCGACTATGGCCTAGAACGTTATCCCATGATCGAAGCACATAATCTCGGGAGTCAGGTTCCCAATGAGATCCTCTTGCAGAAGGCCAGAGAGTTGAAGGCCGATGCGATACTCGTTTCTCAGGTGGTGACCCAAAAAAACGTCCATATACAAAATCTGACCGAACTTGTTGAAATGGCTGAAGCGGAGGGGCTTCGTCAAAGCCTGATCATGGTTGTGGGCGGGCCTCGCATTGACAGAGCCCTTGCCACAGAGCTGGGTTTTGACGCAGGATTTGGCCCGGGCACAACGGCCCGTCATGTTAGCACGTTCTTGGCCCGAGAACTAGTTCGGAAGCTCTAAGGAGGGAGAAAGAGAATGAAGAGTGTGATTCGTATCAGAGTGAGCGCGGCCCAAGCTCATTACGGAGGTCAGTTGGTGGATGGTGCCTTTGTCTTGCAGCTGTTTGGTGATTGCGCCACAGAACTCTTAATTCGGCATGATGGTGATGAAGGCTTGTTCTTGACCTATAGTGATGTCCAGTTCAAGGCACCAGTGTATGCCGGAGACTATATCGAGGCTGTAGGGACAATTACAGAGGTGGGCAATACGTCCAGAAAAATGGAGTTTGTGGCCACGAAGCACATTACACGTCCGCAAGACGTTGATGTCGCGCCTTCAGCCATGGACGTCTTGGATGAGCCAATTGTTGTAGCAACTGCCAAGGGCGTGTGTGTGGTACCCAAGGACAAACAAAGAAGGGGGTGAGCTATATGTCGAAATTGATTATTACAGCGGCCCTAACTGGGGCAGAGGTGACCAGAGAGCAGCAACCTAACCTTCCCATTGCTCCTGATGAAATCGGTAGTGCAGCCCTTGAGGTCTACCAAGCTGGAGCCTCGATTGTCCATGTGCATGCTAGAACCGCAGATGGCAGCCCAACACAGGACAAGGAAATCTACAGAGAGATCCAAAGCGAGATCGCACGGAAGTGTCCTGTTATCTTTCAGCCATCAACGGGCGGAGCAACCTGGCATACAGCAGAGGAACGTCTGCAGCCCGTGGAGTTAAATCCCGAAATGGCGACCTTGTCTACAGGGACCTGCAACTTTGGTCGAGATGTGTTTTCTAATCCCCAGGACTTCTATGAACAAGCTGCCCGCATGATGCAACAAAGGGGGGTAAAGCCTGAGATTGAAGTATTTGAAGCCGGAATGATTGATAATGCTCTGCGTCTCTTGAAAGATGGATTCTTACAGGCACCCCTTCACTTTAATTTCGTCCTGGGTGTGCCAGGAGCGATGTCGGCCTCTGTAAGGAATTTGAGCTTCTTGGTGGATCAAATTCCCCCCGATAGTACCTGGACGGTATCGGGCATTGGACGTCACGAAACAGCCCTAGCCATGGTTGCCATGGTCATGGGAGGCCATATCAGGGTTGGGTTTGAGGACAATATCTATCTTTACCGGGGTCAGGTAGCACAGAGCAATGCCCAATTGGTGGCGAGGATTGTGCGGATTGCAAAAGAATTTGGGCGTGAAGTGGCATCGCCAGACGAAGCCAGGGAAATTCTGGGTCTGAAGGCTCGGGTGACTTAGGAAGGAGGATGAAGCGTTGACAAAGATTTTATCGCAGAAAGAGGCGGTGGCAAGGATCACAGGCGGAAGTAGAGTCATGATCGGAGGATTTATGACCTGTGGTACGCCTGTAAACCTCGTAAGGGAGCTAGCACAGGGAGGTACCAAAAACTTGACCGTCATCTGTAATGATACCGGCCTACAAGGTGATGGCATTGGACTTTTGATTTCGGCTGACGCCGTTGAGAACCTAATTGTGAGCCATATTGGCACCAATCCCGAAACGGGACAGAAGATGATTGCTGGAGAAATTCAAGTGGAGTTGGTCCCCCAGGGAACATTGGCGGAGCGAATTCGCTGCGCGGGCGCTGGTTTGGGCGGGGTCTTGACTCCGACCGGCGTTGGTACGGTTGTAGCCGAAGGTAAGGAAGAGCTAGAGGTGGACGGAAAGAGATACCTCCTGGAAAAACCGCTGCATGCTGATTTTGCTCTGATAAAAGCATGGAAGGCAGATCGCAAAGGAAATCTGATCTATCGTCGTAGCACTCGCAACTTTAATCCCATCATGGCCATGGCCGCAGACTGCGTTATCGCCGAGGTAGAAGAGATTGTGGAAGTAGGGGAAATTGATCCGGATGATGTGGTTACACCCGGCATTTTCGTGGACTTCTTAGTAAGGGGGGCGAACTGTAATGGATAGCAAGCAAAAAAGGGCATTGATTGCTCGCCGCATCGCCCAGGAGTTAGCCGATGGTGATGTTGTTAACCTAGGTATCGGACTTCCTACAATGGTTAGTAATTTTATTCCCCCAGGGGTCAACATCACTCTCCAATCCGAGAATGGCTTCGTGGGACTCGGCCCAACTCCACCTCCAGGTGAAGAAGATCCCTGTCTAGTCAATGCAGGGGGCCAACCAGTGACGATTTTGCCTGGCGGAGCTTTTTTTGATAGTGTCGATTCTTTCGCCATTATTCGTGGGGGTCATGTTGATGTCACCGTGCTTGGGGCTCTAGAAGTAGATTCCCAGGGGAATCTGGCCAACTGGATGGTTCCAGGAAAGATGGTGCCAGGCATGGGCGGTGCTATGGACTTAGTTGTAGGGGCCAAAAGGGTAATCGTTGCAACACTGCATCTGACGAAGGATGGCCAATCTAAGTTACTAAAGAAGTGTCGTCTACCTTTGACGGCTGCGGGGGAGGTCAACATGGTAGTGACCGACCTTGGCGTCTTTGCAATTGAAGACGGTAGCATGATCTTGCTCGAGAAAAACCCAGAGTTCAGTGTAGAGGAGATTAAGGCCGCTACAGAAGCTGAACTGATCATATCGCCTGAACTAAAGGACATGGATGTGACCGGACTCTAGGAAGACATTGCAGGTGGAGGAGGTTTTGGCTTTGGGTAATCAACCTTGGCAGATGTGGGGTGCCAGTGAAGAAAATTGGCATGATTGGCATTGGCAAGTTAGAAATCGCGTGCAAAGTGTAGAAGAGCTCGATAAGATCCTGACCCTAACGGAGGAAGAGAAATCGGATATCGGCAAGGTTCTAGAAATCTTTCGAATGGGAATCACCCCTTATTATGCTTCGTTAATGGATCCTGACGATCCTAGTTGTCCTGTGCGGAAGCAAGCGGTTCCCACGATTTCCGAAACGATGGCAGGCATAGCAGACATGCAAGATCCCCTAGATGAGGTGGCAGACTCGCCAGTACCCGGTTTAACGCACCGCTATCCTGATCGTGTGCTCTTTTTGATCACGGACCAGTGTTCCATGTACTGCCGTCACTGCACGAGGCGGCGTTTTGCAGGTCAAAACGATGCCGGATTGGCTTGGGAATACATAGAAAAGGGTATTGAATATATCCGAAACACCCCCGCAGTACGGGATGTACTTCTTTCGGGCGGTGATGCCCTGCTCATGGCGGATCACAAACTTGAGGAGATCATCAAACGTCTGCGAGAGATTCCCCATGTGGATGTGATCCGCCTAGGCACTCGAACACCCGTTGTGATGCCCCAGAGAATTACGGACGACCTAGTCAACATGCTGAAGAAGTATCATCCAATTTGGTTGAATACGCATTTCAATCATCCGAAAGAAATTACCCCCGAGTCAACGGAGGCTTGTCTGAAACTCGTGGACGGCGGAATTCCAGTGGGTAACCAGACTGTCTTGCTCCGTGGTGTGAACGATAATCCACAGATTATGAAGGAGTTAGTCCTTAACTTGGTTCGCATTCGTGTTCGCCCTTACTACATTTATCAATGCGACTTATCCATGGGCATTGAGCACTTCCGCACGAAAGTATCGAAGGGGCTAGAGATTATGGAGGCGTTGCGTGGCCATATATCTGGCTATGCGGTTCCGACATATGTTGTAGATGTTCCAGGTGGTGGCGGAAAGACTCCGGTGATGCCGCAATACTTGATCAGTATGTCCCCCACAAAAGTGATCTTGCGTAACTACGAAGGCGTGATTGCGACCTATGCAGAACCGCAGTATATAGACGATGGTTGGGAGTCCAAGAACGGCACTGAGGAGATGTATACTGGTGTTGCGCAACTCCTCGAGTCTAAGGATAATCGATCCATCGAACCGGCTAACTTAGAACGAAGACGGCGTAACGCCAAGAAAAAATAGCGAATGAGGAGGCTAACAATGCAAGAAGTAGTGATTGTTAGAGCAGTTCGTACGGCTATCGGTAGTTTTGGAGGAACACTCAAAGATTTACCTGCAGCTGAATTAGGGTCCGTTGTCATCAAGGATATCTTGGAGAAGACGGGCATTCCTCCGGCAGAAATTGATGAGGTGATCCTGGGCAATGTGCTACAAGCTGGATTGGGGCAAAACCCCGCCAGGCAGGCGGCAATCCGGGCTGGGATTCCTGAACATGTACCTTCTTATACCGTCAATAAGGTTTGCGGTTCTGGCTTGAAAGCTGTCGGATTAGCTGCACAGGCGATTCGTGCTGGAGATGGCCAGGTGTATATTGTAGGTGGCATGGAGAATATGAGCCTAGCTCCTTATGTTGACCAGAAGGCCCGGTGGGGGGCGCGTATGGGTCACAGTGAGCTTGTAGACGTCATGATTAAGGATGGACTATGGTGTGCCTTTAACGATGTACACATGGGTATAACCGCAGAGAACATTGCAGAACGCTGGCAGATCAGCCGTGAGGAGCAGGATCAATTTGCTGCTCTGAGCCAGCAGAAATGTGAAGCAGCCCAGGCCGAACATCGCTTTGCTGCCGAAATTGTACCGGTGGTTATTCCTCAGCGTAAAGGTGATCCGATCTGTTTTGATAGGGACGAATATCCCCGGGCTGGTGTAACCGCCGAGGGCCTTGGGAAGTTGAGGCCGGCCTTTAAGAAGGATGGTACCGTTACAGCAGGAAATGCTTCAGGTATCAATGATGGTGCTGCATCCCTTTTGATCATGTCAGTCGATAAGGCCATATCCCTTGGCCTGAAACCTATGGCTCGCCTCTTAAGTTATGCTGCTTCTGGTGTGGATCCTGCCGTTATGGGAATTGGACCTGTCTTGGCAAGTCGAAAAGCCCTGGCCAAGGCAAACCTCAGCATCGAGGATATGGATTTGATCGAGGCGAACGAAGCCTTCGCGGCTCAGTCTATTGCGGTTGCTAAGGAACTTGGCTTTGATTCTGCCAAGGTTAACGTCAACGGCGGCGCTATTGCCCTAGGTCACCCCATTGGAGCAAGCGGCGCTCGAATCTTAGTAACACTCCTTCATGCCCTAGAGAACCGGAATCTGAAGCGTGGCTTGGCCACATTGTGCATTGGTGGCGGTCAAGGCTATGCTATTGTAGTGGAGAGAATGTAGCTGCATTCCATCAAGGGGAGGTGTATGAATCGATGATGACAATTGGAGTGATAGGTGCAGGTACCATGGGTAGCGGCATTGCAGAGGCAGCTGCACAAGTGGGACAGGTGATCTTGGTTGATCTAGATATGACCAGAGCCGAAGCGGGTCTTGGGGCCATTGAAAAGAGGCTCAACCGCCAAGTAGACAAAGGGCGGATGGATGAAGCTACTAGAGACGCCTTACTTGGGAGAATTCGTCCAACTGGCGACCTCACAGAGCTGAAAGACGCGGATCTAGTTATAGAAGCTGCTTTAGAAAACATGGAAGTAAAGAAGGAACTCTTTCTCTCCCTCGGGGAAATCTGCTCCCCAGACTGTATCTTGGGTACAAATACTTCAGCCCTGAGTATCACGGCAGTTGCGATGCATGTTCCTAGGCCAGAGCGGGTAGTTGGCATTCATTTCTTCAATCCAGCTACCATAATGAAACTTGTTGAAGTTGTGCGAACCCCTTTTGTGGCGCAGGAAGCTATTGATCGGGTCACCGAGTTTGTCACGGCCCTAGATAAGTCTCCAGTCTTGGTGGAGGAATCGCCTGGCTTTGTTGTCAATCGCATCTTGGTTCCCATGATCAATGAGGCCATCTTTATCTTGTCCGAGGGAGTAGCATCCGCGGAGGATATTGACACGGCCATGCGTTTGGGTGCCAATCATCCCATGGGACCCTTAGCCTTAGCTGATCTCATCGGCCTGGATATCTGCTTAGCTATCATGGAAACTCTCCATCGGGAGCTTGGCGAGGACAAGTATCGCCCCGCGCCACTCTTGCGCAAAATGGTTCGAGCAGGACGTCTAGGGCGTAAGACAAAGCATGGTTTCTTCGCCTACAACTAATCTCAAGGAGGTCGCCATGAACTTACAGTGCTTTAACTTGGAAATACAGGACGGGTGGGCTCTTTTGGAGATGGCACGTCCAGAGAAACTCAATGTCCTTGATGGGAATGTCCTCCGGGAGCTAGAGTCGATCTTGGAGACGCTCAAGGCGCAAAAAGTCAAGGCCGTTGTCCTTACCGGTCAAGGGAAAGCCTTTGCGGCAGGAGCTGATGTGGCGGCCATGGCCGAGATGGATTGTCATGAAGCGACGCTCTTCTCCGCCTTGGGTAACAGAGTGTTTCAAGGGATTGAAGATCATCCCGCAGTTTTCATCGCAGCGGTAAACGGCTATGCCCTTGGGGGCGGTTGTGAGCTAGCCTTAGCTTGTGATTTGCGTATTGCATCGGAACAAGCCACATTCGGTCAACCCGAAATCAACCTGGGTATCATTCCTGGGTTTGGTGGTACACAGCGTCTCCCCCGCATTGTGGGAACGGCAAGAGCTAAAGAGTGGATCTTCACAGGAAAGCGCTTTTCGGCCCAAGAGGCGTTGAACGCAGGCTTGGTTTCTAGAGTCCTCCCTCCGGAACAGTTGGTTCCTGAGGCGCGGACGTTGGCTGAAGAGTTGGCCAAGAAATCAGGACCGATCCTATCCCTTGCCAAACAGGCCATTGCAGCCTCTGGCACCGGTGTGAGTTCAAGGCATGGAGAGCAAGAGGCAGAGTATTTTGGCAAGTGTCTGGACACCGAAGACGGTTCCGAAGGGCTCAAGGCCTTTGTGGAAAAACGAGTTCCTGTCTTTAATGATCGCTAGATGGCCTGCAGAGCTGGTGGGGCTGTCCAATGATGCTCAAGGACCGTCTCGTCGCTAGCTAGTTGACAATCGTGTCCCGCTCTGCATATAATGGGCTTATCAAATTACATACAGGATATGATAGGGAGAGTAACGAGGGCAGACCTCGCAGAGAGGGATACGTCTGGTGAAAGTATTCTGTGGTCAAACTCAGTGAAGTGCACCCTTGATCCTCCAATGCGAACCTGTGCCCAGTCGCACTGCAGTTCGTTCGGGACGAACGAATCTGATGTTCCGCGAAGCGCAAAAGTAGCATTTGGACGGGTGGCCCGTTATAGCCATTGAGTGTCAGCTGTGTCTATGTATGGGCAGGGCAGCTGGAAACAGAGTGGAACCGCGACCCTCGTCTCTGTATTAGAGATGGGGGTTTCTTTTATTTCTTTTTGCTAGGAGGCGAGGTTGGTGACGAAGATTCAAGTTTATAACACCATGACCCAGAGGAAGGAAGAGTTTGTACCCCGGGAGCCAGGAAAGATGAGTGTCTATGTCTGCGGAGTTACTCCCTATTCTGACACCCATTTGGGCCATGCTAGACCCAGCGTGATTTGGGACGTAATAAAGCGGTTTTTCCGCATGATGGGGTACGAAACCTATCATGTTCAGAACTTCACCGATGTAGACGATAAGATCATCCAACGGTCTTTTGATGAGGATGTACCCGCTTTGGAGATCTCCAAACGCTATATTGCAGAATACCTAGCCAGCATGGATGCTTTGGGCGTAGAACGGGCAGATTTGTATCCAAAGGTCTCTGAACACATGGATGAGATCATCGGGCTCGTGGAGAAACTTGTAGAAACAGACCATGCCTATAGCGCCAATGGTGACGTCTTCTTTAGTGTGGCCTCCTTTCCTGAGTATGGCAAACTGAGTAAGCAGAAACTCGAGGAGTTGCGCCAGGGGACTCGCTTTGAAGTAGATCCCGCGAAGCGTGATGCTGTGGATTTTGCCCTTTGGAAATCAGCCAAGCCCGGTGAGCCTGCATGGGAGAGCCCTTGGGGTGAAGGGCGGCCTGGCTGGCATATCGAGTGCTCCGCTATGAGTCTGAAATATCTAGGGGAAGCCTTTGACTTTCACGGAGGCGGTAATGATCTGATCTTCCCCCATCACGAAAATGAGATTGCCCAGTCTGAAGCGGCTACAGGTTGCGCGCTAGCCCGCTATTGGGTCCACAATGGCATGCTGAATCTTAAGGATGCTAAGATGTCAAAATCAATCGGTAACGTCATTTCCGTTAAGGAGCTTACCAAGCGCTATCCCAAAGAATTGCTACGTTTCTATTTGTTGTCTACACACTATCGTTCGGCCTTAGAGTTCTATGATGGTAAGCTTGAGGAAGTAAGCAAGGGTTGGACGAGACTTAATGATGCCTATCGCGCACTGCAAGATGATCTGAAGCACGCGGTGGCTGGCGACTCGTCGTTGGATAGAGAAACATTAGAGGTATTAGAAAAGCTCGAGGCAGACTTGGTGTCAGCTCTAGCTGACGACTTTAATACTGCTATGGCTTTTGGCGTGCTCTTTGAATTAGTGAGGGAGATCAACGGGTATAAGCATCGTCAAGGGCGTAGCGAAGACGTTCTAAAGAAAGCCTCTGATATTCTCCAACGCTTTGCCGGTGATATCTTTGGAGTGCTACAAGAAACTCAAGTTCAAGATGATAGTCTGGCCGAGTCGCTTCTCGATCTCTTACTTGGTTTGCGCCAAGAGTTGAGGAAGCAGAAGAACTTTGCTTTGTCGGACCAAATTAGAGACCAGTTGGCCGACCTTGGTGTAACGATTGAAGATACGCCGCAAGGGCCCAGATGGAAGGTGTAAGTGATTGTTTGTAGACCCAAACTTGAATCCCAGAGAACTCTCACCCCTGGTCTTGGCCTATGTTGGCGACGCAGTCTATGAACTCTACATTCGGACCAAGTTAGCAGCCTACCCGGGAAGAATGCAGAAACTGCATCGGATGGCGGTGAAGTACGTTCAGGCCTCCCGTCAAGCAGAGATCATTCATCTGTGGGACCCCAAGCTCACCGAGGACGAAAGGGATGTCGTACGTAGAGGGCGAAATGCTAAAGGTGGGATGTCACATCGCGGTGATATTGTGGAGTATCGGCACAGTACGGGTTTCGAAGCATTGGTGGGCTACCTGTACTTGACGGGCCAGAAGGAGCGCTTAGAAGAGCTTCTTGGCACAATTGATCCCACCATAGATCCCCTAGGAGGATGAATATGCAGGTATTAAATCATGGATTTGTTCGCTTGGTTGAGAGTATGGGTGGCGATGCTGCCGTTGTTCGCAACGCCCGTCGGTGTTGGCGGAGTGAAGCGAAGACGGAGAACGCCGATCGCCAACTCTTACGGCATCTTCTTAAGGCAGGGCACAAGACCCCGTTTGAGGCCATGGTCTTCACCTTTGACGTAAAGACACCACTGTTTGTCGCTCGCCAGTGGTTTAGGCACCGAATTGGTTCCTATAATGAAGAATCTCTGCGCTATTGCATTGCACAGCGGGAGTACTTTGTTCCAGACCACCTCGAGGGGGATGCCCTCCAAGCTTGGATTAGGCAGAATGAAGAGGCCTTTGACTTCTACGAAGAGCTCGTTTCGGGGAGTGGAACGGTTAAGATGGTCAAAGAGCAAGCTCGGAGCATTCTACCTATCGGTACCTACACGAGTTTTTACTGGACAGTCAACGGCAATGCCCTGATGAACTTTCTTAATCTGCGCCTTGACAAACATGCCCAATATGAAATCAGGCAGTATGCGGAGGCGATCCTGGAGCTGGTGAAGGAAGTCGCTCCGATATCCTTTGGCGAGTTCGAGAGGGAGGTATTGACGATCAGTGAGTGACATAGTGGGACGTCAAGTTGTACTCGAGGCGCTCCGTTCAGGTCAAGAGATAAACAAGATCGTAGTGGCCAAGGGTCCCAGGCAAGGATCGATACGAGAGATTCTTGCCCTGGCCAAGGAACAAGGAATTGTAGTACAGGAAGTTGAGCGTACTATCCTCGACAAGCTGAGTGAGGGAGCCAATCATCAGGGTGTCCTTGCACAGATCGCTGGCATATCCTATGTGGAGCTTGACGATCTCTTGGCAAAGGGAAGAGATGGTGATTGGGCACCGTTCTTGGTTCTTCTAGATGGGATCCAGGATCCCCACAACCTAGGATCGATCATGCGTAGCGGTGAGGCGATGGGAGTCGATGGGGTGATCATCCCCAAGCGGCGAGCAGTACCCGTAACCCAGACCGTCATGAAGGCCTCGGCAGGAGCAGCCAATTACGTGCCAGTTTGCCGTGTCGGTAACCTTGCTACCACCATTGATACTCTCAAAAAAGTCGGCTACTGGATCGTTGGTGCAGATATGGAAGGAAGCACCTGCTTCACCCAAGACTTAACAGGTCCTATTGCCCTGGTTATTGGCAGTGAAGGTGCAGGTTTAAGTCGCCTTGTGAAAGACAAGTGTGACTTCCTATCCTCCGTACCCATGCGGGGTGCGATAAACTCACTGAATGCTTCCGTGGCCGCTGCGCTACTCATGTTTGAAGTGGTTAGGCAACGCAGTGTGTTATCTTGACCCTGTCTAGACCTTAGTGTATAATATGTTTGTGCCATTGGGACAAACTGTTTGCGGCAACACTTGGGGTGGAGGCGATCGATGGTGAGTGCTAATGCACCAAAAAAGTATTATGATATGTACGAGAGTTTGAGTGATGAAGAGATTGTACAGCTCGCCCGGGATGCAAGCGATCAGGCCCTAGAGCACTTGATTAATAAGTACAAGAACTTTGTTCGGGCTAAGGCACGGTCTTATTTTTTGATTGGGGCCGATCGGGAAGATATTATTCAAGAAGGCATGATTGGTCTTTACAAAGCGATTCGCGATTTTCGTCCAGACAAACTTGCTTCCTTTAGAGCCTTTGCCGAATTGTGCATTACTCGTCAGATTATTACAGCGATTAAGACGGCGACCCGTCAAAAGCACATTCCTTTGAACTCGTATGTATCACTCAACAAACCCATCTATGATGAAGAATCTGACCGCACCCTACTCGATGTAATTTCCGGTTCGAAAGTCACCGATCCCGAAGAATTGGTGATCAGCCGTGAAGAGTTCGTAGATATTGAAAGCAAGATGGTGGAGTTTTTAAGCGAACTTGAGTGGCAAGTTCTTATGTACTATCTTGAAGGCAAGAGTTATCAAGAAATTGCCGATGAACTCGGTCGTCACGTAAAATCGATCGATAACGCATTGCAGAGGGTAAAGCGTAAGTTGGAACGTTATTTGGAGAAACGGGAGAGTATTCAGTAGGAGAAATTGACAGAAAAAATGTTACTGAAAAGCAGTTGACAAAGGTTGATTTGCTTGCTATACTCTTAATTGTTGCGCCGGTGTAGCTCAATTGGCAGAGCACTCGACTTGTAATCGAGAGGTTGTGGATTCGATTTCCTCCACCGGCTCCATAAGATAATAGTTTTGCGTGGAGGGATACCCAAGTTGGCCAAAGGGGGCAGACTGTAAATCTGTTGGCGACGCCTTCGAAGGTTCGAATCCTTCTCCCTCCACCATATTTTTCATAACACCGCGGGGTGGAGCAGTCTGGTAGCTCGTCGGGCTCATAACCCGAAGGTTGTCGGTTCAAATCCGGCCCCCGCAACCATTTTTTCCGAACAGCCGTCAGAGAGATTCTGGTGGTTTTTTTGTCGCAGATGACCCAGACATGCCATGGATTAGAGCAAAATGTGGGTCCATTGAATGACACTCCCATACTATGTGGTAGAAGTATGGTAGGGGGTTCATGGCCATGTTGGCATTCATCCTTGGTCTGGCAATTACATATGTGTTTCTGGGATGGCTGCCCTTGTGGCTGGTGTGGCCAGGGGGGGTTTTGTTTTCCATCTACATGGTAACAATACAAGCAAGGTCGAGAGGTACGACCATCCGTGACGAACAGATTCTTGCTGTCTTGGTCGGTTCTTGGTTTGCCGTTTGTTATGGAATGTTCCTTTTCTTAGCTCCATAGAAGGACTTTTGAGGGACTTGACGAATTTGATCGTGATCATGGTTGATTGTACTTCAATCACCACCAGTAATGTTTTCCGGGAGGAGTGGAAATTCAAAAATGGCAAAGCAAAAGTTTGAAAGAACCAAACCACACGTAAACGTGGGCACAGTAGGTCACGTTGACCATGGTAAGACAACTACAACTGCAGCGATTACAATGCTTCTAGGTCGTGGCAAAGAGGGTATGATTAAGAAGTTTGACGAAATCGACAATGCTCCAGAAGAGAAGGAACGTGGAATTACCATTAATACTTCCCACGTTGAGT
>Ga0265293_10002068_pt1 | contig 41739 bp, 40 predicted proteins | sample Munlanlewell138R_FD_192505 | JGI IMG/M metagenome (GOLD analysis project Ga0265293, IMG submission 192505) | Leachate microbial communities from a municipal landfill in Southern Ontario, Canada - Leachate well 138R | ecosystem: Engineered > Solid waste > Landfill > Unclassified | place: Canada...
AAAAACATGAGCGGGAGCATGTTATGCCCTATTTCTACCAGCAGGAAGGGCGGTTTAAGGTCGTTTTAATTGACCATGAACCCGACTTAAGCCATTATCGCCTGACGGTGGACACTCCTGAGGATCTGGCTTTGATTCAGCAGATTTACGAGCATTTTGAGTGTACTGACGAGTTTTCACTGGATGAAATCATTTCCCTGCTGGAGCAACGTCCTGAACTGGCCGCGTTGAATGCCGCGGTGGTTCAAAAAGGTTTTCAGGACAAAGACACACGTTTTTAATGATGCCTGGCAGAACCCGGGAGCCTCAAGCGAGCAGCAGGGTTGATCGTGGGGTGCTGAGGCTCCAACCGGTTAGCCGGAACGTGTCTTTAACCGTTCAGACCACGATAGTAAAAGATCTGAAAATTCTGGAGGCGTAGACCGGTTGCAGAATGATATAATCGATTGAAAACCGGTTTTGCGAGCTGTTTATGACTTGTTTGGTATGTGGATCAGCCCAATACGATCTATTTACGCAGGTGGAATCCTTTGGCTTTCCGCTGGCGTATTTTCAATGTACGTATTGCGGGTTGATTTATCAATCTCCACAAGCCAGCCAGGCGGCAGACCCGGCTTTTTATGCAGAAACCTACCGCAGAATTTACCAGTCTTCAGAAGAACCAACAGCAAAAGACCTGTGGGTACAGGAACGTCGGGCGTTATCTCTGATTAAAATGTTGCGCACACTGCAGATCGATCCGCCAGCGCGCATTTTGGATATTGGCGCCTCAACCGGCACCCTGCTGGCAGCCTTTCAAGACGCCTTCGACAGCGTTGTGGTCGGTGTTGAACCGGGAGAGGCTTACAGGCGGTATGCTCAGGATCGGGGGATTAACATGTATGCAGCGCTTGACAAGCTGTTAGCGGACAACTCGCCCAGGTTTGACCTGGTCAGCCTGGTTCATGTTTTAGAACACCTGCCAGACCCGGTGGGGATGTTAAGCACAATCCGCAGAGAGCTTCTTAATGAAAGCGGCATCCTCTTGCTGGAGGTGCCTAATTTTTATGCGCATGACAGTTTTGAGCTGGCGCACCTGGCCTGCTATACCCCGCACAGCCTGCAGACGGTTTTACGGCAGGCAGGCTATCACGTATTCTTTTTTCATCGCCACGGCTTTCCGCGCTCCTCGCTGTTGAACCTCTACCTGACTGCACTGGCACAACCTTTACCCGATGACGCGCCTCAACCACAGCTTACTCGTGAGCGGATGGTGCGCTTAAAGCGGCAGGCAGGGATGTTGTATCGACAGGCAATTCAGAAGCTTTTCCCTCACCAGGCCTGGTTGCCCCTCCCGGATGACAAGGCTGATTGAACGATGCCACTGTTAACCCTGTTTACCGCCCCCAAACCCTTCACTGACCCGCATATCCGGGTGATTCAGGGCAATATGCTGCGCAATTGGCAGGCGCTGGGCGATGAGGTCGAGGTGGTTGTGATCGGAGATGAGCCCGGGATTGCGGAGTACTGCCAGGAATTGGGGCTGCTGCATCTCTCGAATGTGCGCTGCAACGAGTTAGGAACACCGCTGATCAGTTCGATTTTTGCCCTCGCGCGCGGGGTGAGTGAAACCCCTTTCCTGGTCTATGCCAATGCCGACATTCTCTTCTTGCCAGACTTACTGGACGCTGTACGGCGACTTTCAGGCGCAAAAGAACGCTTTTTGGCTGTAGGTCAGCGCTGGGATATGGATATTGATGCACCCATGGATTTTTCGGATGGCTGGGACCAGGCATTGCTGGCGGGCATCCGCGATGAGGGTGTTTTGCACCGACCAACTGGCAGCGATTATTTTGTGTTCCCCCGGGCGTGCTTTCAAGACATCCCGGATTTCGCGGTTGGTAGAGCGGGATGGGACAACTGGATGATTTACCGGGCGCGTTGGAAGGGTTGGCCGGTGGTTGACCTTTCAGAGGTGGTAACCATTGTGCATCAGAACCATGATTATCGCCACCTGCCGGGCGGGCTGAAACATTATTACCAACCGGAGACCGGCGTCAATGTGCGGCTGGGAGGTGGGCGGCGCACAATTTTCACGCTTCATGATGTCACACATGTGCTGAACGCAGATAGGTTGCAACGAAAACGCCTGGATTGGAGCGGTTTCTGGCGGGAAGTGGAGATTTTCCCCCTTATCCGGTTGCATTCGCGCTTTTTGGGCTGGTTATTCTTTGCGCTGTTTCACCCGGTAAAAGCCTACGGTGAGGTGCGGGGTTGGTTGGCAGAGTAACTTAAAAATCGTAATGCGAACTGAAGATGATCAATGAACAGAGAGTAATAAATGGCCCGTATTGGCATTAATCCTTCCCGCGGAAAAACCCTGGATTTTTCACCAGCGCGCACGACAGTAGCGGTGCTGGTTTATGCGCCATACCAGGCGGGTTATTTTCAACACCGCCTGGATGTAACCCGGGCGACCATTGAAAGCATACTGGCGAATACTCACGAGTCTTATGACCTGCTTGTTTTTGATAACGGTAGTTGCCCTGAAATGGTGGCATATCTTCAATCCTTGTATGAACAGGGCGCCATCGATTACCTGCTGCTTTCCAAACAGAATGTTGGCAAGCTGAACGCTCTGCGGATGATTGTGGACATAGCCCCAGGGGAGATCGTAGCGTATACGGATGATGATGTCTTTCACCTGCCTGGTTGGCTGGGCGAACACCTGAAAATCATCGATACCTTTCCTAATGTGGGCGCGGTGACGGGTTTTTATATTCGGCAGCGTGTGGCAATGAGCTCGTCAAGCACCGTAAATTTTGTCGAAAAATCCGGCTTGATCGTTCAGCGCGGTTTGCTAATGCCCCACAAATGGGAGGAAGAGTATATCGAAAACAGCGGTCGCACCTGGGAGGTCTACCAGGCTGAAGTGGACGGGATTGAGGACATCATCGTTGCTTATGATGGGCTTGAAGCCTGGGTTTCTGCACATCACTTCCAGATGGTGTGCCCCAAGACTGTGTTGCAGGAAGTCCTGGCAGAGATGCTGCCCACAGGCTGGGGTGAACACGTGATGGGGCGCATGGTGGAGATGGATGATTTGATGGATGCCAAGGGGTATCTGCGGCTGTGTACTCGCCAGCAAACCATGCGCTTAATGGGAAATGCCCTTTCTGAGGAGATGGCGGCGCTGGCTGCGCAGACGGGACTCTCTTCGGCAGTGCAGGTTGTAAAAACCCGAACCAGGGGTTTGATGCAGCGCCTGGCTGATGTACGCTTGATCCGTTATGCTCTACAGAAAATTGTCAATCGGTTTTACCACTGGCTGAATTGACCCGGCTGCGATCAACAAGACTTATGTTTTAAACTGGGAAGCAAATATGAAATTCTTAATTGCAGGTTTGGGCTCAATTGGCAGGCGACACCTGCGCAACCTAGTTTCCCTGGGTGAACAGGATATTCTGCTGTACCGCACGCACCGCAGCACGCTGCCAGAGGATGAACTGGCACCGTTTCCGGTTGAGACGGACCTCAAAGCAGCCCTGGCGCATCATCCTGATGCTGTGATTGTAGCCAACCCGACTGCGCTGCATTTGGATGTGGCTATCCCAGCCGCGCAGGCTGGGTGCCATCTGTTGATTGAAAAGCCCGTCGCACCTCAACTGGGGTTGGAGGTTGAAAGGCTGCAATCCCTGGCAGACGCCGCTAAGATCAAAACCCTGGTCGGGTTTCAATTCCGTTTTCATCCGGTATTGGAACGGGTGAAGACGATTCTGGATGCCGGTGGCATTGGGCGCCCGCTCCATTTCCGCGCTCATTGGGGCGAGTATCTGCCAGGCTGGCATCCCTGGGAGGACTACCGCCAGGGATATGCAGCCAGAGCCGACCTGGGAGGTGGTGTGATCAACACGCTCTGTCACCCGCTGGATTACCTGCGCTGGTTGTTTGGCGAAGTGCGGTCGGTGTTTGCCGTCACTGATCGGGTCTCTGACCTTGAGATCGACGTGGAAGACCTGGCTGAGATCACCCTGCGCTTTGAGAACGGCGTGATCGGCTCGGTTCATCTGGACTTTTTTCAGCAGCCACCGACGCACTGGTTGGAGATCAGCGGCACTGCAGGCTTAATCCACTGGGATAACACCAGCGGGGCAGCCCGGGTTTATTATGTTAATGAGGGAGGCTGGGACGATATTCAGCCACCGGCGGATTTTGAACGGAACGATTTGTTTCTGGCAGAGATGAGCCATTTTCTGGCGCTGATAAGCGGGCAGGAAGCATCTCGGTGCAGCCTGGCGGATGGGATCAGGTCTTTAGACCTCACCACGGCTGTCCATCAAGCAGCCGCGCTGGGTGAGACGCTTGATTTGTTTCAATAGCCAATTCATTACTGTAAAAAGGAATGAACCAAGAAAAGGCTGCACAGTTTGCGCTGCAGTCGCCAATTACTAACCCGAAGGTATAATACCCATCGATGATTTGTCAGTCAGAACAAGGAATGTAATTTGACGATCTTTGATAAGTTCTCATTAGAAGGACGTTCGGTGCTGGTAACGGGAGGTGCTGGTTTGCTGGGCCGGCAATTTACGCGCACGTTGGGTGAAGCGGGGGCGCGGGTTGTCATTGCAGATATCGATTTCGGTGCAGCCTCCGAACATGCCCGAGAATTACGCGCCAACCAAATCCCGGCGATTGCGATAAAGGTCAACGTAACCGATCCTGGTTCGGTTGCAGGCATGGTTGAACATACCCTCTCAGAATATGAGCGGCTGGATGTGCTGGTCAACTGTGCTGCCCTCGATCCGAAATTTGACCCGCAGCACCTGGGCGATCAATCGGCTAACGCGTTTGAAAATTATGCCCTCGAGGCCTGGCAGAAATCCCTGGAGGTCAATTTAACCGGTGTTTTTCTAAGTTGCCAGGCAGCCGTGAAGAGCATGCTGCAGCAGGGTTCGGGTGTGATCATCAACATCTCGTCAATTTATGGGTTGGCAGGCGCAGACCAGAGCATTTACCCCCAGGTGGACGGGCACCAGCAGTTCAAACCCGTTGATTACCCGGTCACCAAAGCCGGGATACTTGGATTGACACGTTACCTGGCAGCTTATTATGCGGGTACAGGCATTCGTGTTAATGCCCTGACGCCAGGCGGCATCTTTAATGGGCATGATGATGATTTTTCGAGCCGTTATTCTGCGAAAGCAATCTTAGGACGCATGGCAGACATCGATGAGATCAATGGAGCCATCTTGTTTTTGGCATCTGATGCATCAAGTTACATGACCGGCGCTAATTTGATCGTAGATGGAGGGTATACTGCATGGTAATGGAACCTGATATACTGGCAATCATCCCGGCGCGCGGCGGCTCTAAGGGCATCCCGGGGAAAAACATCAAGGATTTTGCTGGCTTTCCGTTAATTGCGTATAGTATTATTGCAGGCTTGCAATCCGAGCTGGTCACCCGGGTGATTGTCTCTACTGACGATGAGAAGATCGCCGAGGTGGCGCGTCACTACGGCGCAGAAACGCCTTTTTTGCGCCCTGAACCGTTTTCTCGGGATGACACCCTGGATTTACCGGTTGCGCAGCACTGCCTGGATTGGCTGGCTGAACATGAGGGTTATCACCCGGAGATCGTGGTGTGGCTGCGACCGACCTCGCCAATCCGACCCCTGGACTGTGTTGACCAGGCGATCCGTCTGCTGCTGGAACACCCCCGGGCGGACAGTGTGCGCGGCGTTGTCCCCGCCGGGCAGAACCCTTTCAAGATGTGGACGCTTGATGGCGAAACACCGAAAATGATTCCCTTACTGGGCGTTGAGGGTATTCCTGAAGCCTACAACGCCCCGCGGCAAGCCCTGCCAGATGTGTACTGGCAGACCGGGCATATCGATGTATTGCGGGCAAAGACCGTGCTTCAAAAGCACTCGATGACCGGCAATACAATCCTGCCATTGATGATAGACCCACGCTATACCGTTGACATTGACATACCCTCCGACTGGCCTACGGCTGAACAGCTCGTGTTGAACAATACCCGCGAACTGACAATGGTCGACCCTGCCAATCAGCGCCGGCATTTTCCTGAAGATATTCAATTGATCGTGCTTGATTTTGACGGCGTGCTAACCGACAACCGGGTGTGGGTCAATGAAGATGGAAAGGAAATGGTGGCTTCCAATCGCTCGGATAGCCTGGGACTTGAAATCCTGCGCAGGCTGACGGGCATTGAAGTGATGGTGCTTTCCAAAGAGACCAATCCAGTAGTGGCCGCGCGCTGCAAAAAGTTGAAATTGCCGGTGCTGCAAGCTGTGCAGGATAAAGTCAGCGCCATTCGTGACATCATCGCCGATAAAAAGCTCAACCACTCACAGGTTGTGTTTATGGGCAATGATATTAATGATCTGCCGGTATTTCCCGAGGTGGCTTTTACGGCTGTGCCTGTCGACGCGCATCCTGCGGTGCTCAGGCAGGCTGATCGGATACTTTCCGCACCCGGTGGAAAGGGCGCTGTGAGGGAGTTGTGCGATTTGATCATGGATCATCTGGGTGTCAGGCCTTTTTGACGTGAACCCGAATGTTTGAGTTTTATGTATTGGAGCATAAATGATTGATATTGATTTTTATATGAAAGTATATGACCTTAAGTATCGGTTAATGGGCGGAGAAAGGATGCCGCGTGAAACCCTGCTGGAAACGTTTGAATCCTTTCGCAACCCTGAACCGGTGGTTTACAATATTGAAACCACCAATGCCTGCAATATGCGCTGTGAGATGTGCCCCCGCACCACCATGATGACTCGCCCGATCGAAACCATGACGCCCGAGCTGTTTAAGCGCGTCATCGATCAGCTAAAGCCCTTTACTCCGGAACAATTGGCGCAATGGGAAGCCTTTGTCAAGCACAACTATGGCATTGATAAGGATGATATGAGCGAGAATCACTTCTTTTTATACGTGATTCCACGGGTGATCGTCCTGCATGGCTATGGCGATCCGTTGCTGGATAAAAACATGCCCCAGTACGTGCAGTGGATGACGGAAAGAGGATTGGAATCTTACTTTTCCTGCAACCCGGCTAATATCAACATGGAACGCACCCTGGAGACCTTTGAAAACGGATTGGGTTATATCAAATATTCGATTGAGAGCGTGGACGACCTGCGTCATAAGGAAGTGCGCGGTCAGGCTTCTAATTTCACTGAATCTTACCGAAACATCTTAAAATTGCTGGATTATAAAGCCCAGCGAAATTTCCAGACCGAGATTGTTATCACAATGATCAACTTGAATAAACCCTGGCAGCAGGATGAATTCGAGCGCTTGCAGGAAGCTTTCGATGGCTGTGATGTGTATGTGTACCTGAAGAGCCAGGACCAGCAATGGTATGAGGACAACAAACAGCAGACTCAATCCATACACTGGATTGAATTCTGCCAGTTCCCATGGTCTTCAATGACTGTTAAGTCAAACGGCGAATGTACGGAATGTGTGGAAGATTTTAATAATGAGATCATCCTGGGTGATGCGGGAGTTGAATCGTTATATGACATCTGGAATGGCGAGAAGTACAGGCAATTCCGCATGGATCATTTTGACCTGACGCCGGGGATCAAGTGTACTGAACAATGTGATATGCAATTGATCGGCAGTTTCCTCTCCGATCGTAATCAGGTTTAAGGGAGCATATATGAACAGAGAGATTCGAATTGGAACCAGGCTGGTAGGCGATGGTCACCCCACCTATATCATAGCAGAAATTGGCATCAACCATAACGGCCGGGTTGAAATTGCCAGGGAATTGATCAAAGCGGCGGCTGATGCCGGCGTTGATGCGGTGAAATTCCAGAAACGCACGCCAGCGGTGTGCGTCCCTGATCATCAGAAAGACCAGATGCGCGACACCCCCTGGGGCTATATCACTTATTTAGATTACCGCTACAAGGTGGAATTTGAGCGGGATGAATTTGATGAGATTGATGCTTATTGCAAGTCATTAGGTATGGATTGGTTAGCCAGCTCGTGGGATCTTGAATCCCTGGCCTTCATTGATGCCTATAACCCCCCGGCGCACAAAATCCCTTCGGCTTTGCTGACGGACCATGAACTGCTGCGGGCTGTTAAAGATACCGGGAAACCAGCTATCCTATCGACCGGTATGTCCACTATGGAAGAGATTCAAGCAGCGGTCGATGTGTTGGGCCTGGACAAACTGCTCATCTGCCATACCACCAGCAGCTATCCCTGCCCGCCGGATGAGTTGAATTTGAAGATGATTCAAACCCTGCAGGAAGCGTTTGATTGCCCAATCGGGTATTCAGGGCACGAGGTGGGGCTGGTAACATCAGCCATTGCCGTAGGTTTGGGCGCCTGCCTGGTAGAACGCCATGTGACTCTCGACCGGGCGATGTGGGGCACAGACCAGGCAGCTTCGGTTGAGCCGCAGGGGATGCGTACACTGGTCAAATACATCCGGGTGACGGAAAAAGCCCTGGGAGATGGCGTAAAGCATGTGTACGACAGCGAACAATCGATCCTTAAAAAGCTGAGGAAATACAGCACTTAGAGATGTGAGTTTCTGTATGACATTTTTTCAGCAGTCTCAAGAATTCCTGGCTGACCGCTTTTTACGACGGAAGATCAATCAGGATATCCGTCAGATGGCAACTCAGGTGGCTAAGGCAGCCCCGAAGCCCGATGAAACGAAGACCATTCTTTCGTTTAATGCATCAACCCGTATCAGCGGTTTAAGCTTGAATGCTGCCTTTGCCATGCTGACCGGCTGGTCCTTGCGTATGCAAGGGGTGCGGGTGATTAATTTTGTTTGTTATCAGGGGATGCCTCGGTGTGTCCAGGGAACAGATCGAACCGATGTTTATCAACTACCGCCATGCCATTCGTGTGTGACGCAATCGAAAATCATCTATCACCAATCGAAGGTCAGCAGGTTAATTACCACATCCAGTGAGGAACTGGCTAAACAATTACAAAATACAAACCTGGATAAATTACGCCATTTTCGGTATGAGGACTTCCCCCTGGGCGACCTGTGCGTGCCTTCCATGCGCTGGGTATTACGCCGTCACCATCTGATCGATGACGAACCTACCCGTGTTCTTTACCGTTATTTCATTCTTTCTGCTTATAAAGTGGCTCTGCAATTCGACTGGCAGGTGATCACAGAATCGCCGCAGGCAGTGGTTGTGTTTAACGGCATGCTATTCCCGGAGGCTTCTGCCCGCTGGGTGGCGCGACAACGTGGCGTGCCGGTGTATTCACATGAGGTGGGTATGCGCCCCTTCTCGGTTTTCTTTACCGAAGGTGAGGCGACAGCTTACGATGTTGACATCCCGCAAGGTTTTCAACTAACTCCTGCACAAGAAGCAGAACTGGATGAGTATCTCTCCAAGCGCTTTAAAGGCGATTTCAGTATGGCCGGTGTCCAATTTTGGCCGGAGATGACCCGCCTGGATGAGACCCTGGTCAAACGGATGGAATCTTTTACACAGGTGGTTCCAATCTTTACTAATGTGATCTTTGACACCAGCCAACCTCACGCGAATGTGATTTTCAGGGATATGTTTTCCTGGTTGGATAAGGTTCTGAAGGTCATCAAGGCCCATCCGCAGACATTATTTGTCATCCGGGCCCATCCGGATGAATCGCGGCCGGGCAAAGCCAGCCAGGAAAGTGTGGCGGAATGGGTACAGGAGCGGGGCGTTGACAGCTTGCCAAATGTGGTCTTTGTGAAGCCGGATGAGTACTTCAGCTCCTATGAAATGATCCAGAGAGCAAAATTTGTCATGATCTATAATTCCACCATCGGCATGGAGGCTGCGATCATGGGTTCGCCGGTGCTGTGCGCCGGCAAAGCCCGGTTCACTCAACTGGATACGGTTTTCTTTCCTCAAACCCAGGCTGAATATGTAGCTCAGTTGGAGGAATTTTTAACCTCAGAAAAGGTCAGTGCGCCAGAAGCGCATCGGCTCAATGCCAGGCGCTTTCTCTATTTTCAACTATTCCGCACATCCCTGCCCTTTGACTACTTTTTAGAGCCGGATGGCATCTGGCCTGGCTTTGTCCGCTTGAAGGACTTTAGCCCGCAGGATTTGTTGCCCGAGAATTCGCCGACGTTAAAAGCGATCTCTGAAGGATTGCTGCAGGGTGGTGATTTCTTACTGTCAGAGGCGTGAGTATCATAATCCTCCAAAATATCAGCGTCAAGAACAATCAATTGCGCCTTACAGCCTGCTTTGTTTCGGAGTGGGCTTATTATGCACAGATGCCCTAACAGGCATAATAGCATCAACCTGTCTGATTCCGGGTTATAATAACAGGCGAGAAAATTACACATTTAAAGGCAAGTTTATGACTCAAAAAATAATTGCATTGGTGCCCATGCGTCATGAATCGGTGCGGGTGCCCGGAAAAAACTACCGCCTCCTGGCAGGAAAGCCGCTTTTTCACCACATTATCAATACTTTGCTGAAGGTTCCCGAACTTGCGGCGATCGTGGTCGATACCGACAGTTTAGAAATCATCACCGGATTGCAGGATCATTTTCCCGATGTAAAAGTGATTTCTCGACCGGAGCATTTAAGGGGAGACCAGGTTCCGATGAACGAGATCCTGATTCACGATACCAGCATAATCGAAGCGGATTTTTATCTGCAAACCCATTCAACCAACCCCCTGTTGCTGCCTGAAACGGTTTCAGCGGCGATCGGGGCTTTTTTGGGCGCCATCCCCGAATATGATTCATTGTTTGGAGTCACGCGTTATCAAACCCGTTTGTGGGATCAGCTTGGGAGACCCATCAACCACAACCCCAATATCCTCTTGCGCACCCAGGACCTGCCGCCTATTTACGAAGAAAATTCCTGTGTGTACATCTTCGAACGTCATACCCTGATTAACCGCCGTAACCGGCTGGGTGAGCGCCCGTTGATGTTCGAAATCCCTGCCCGTGAAGCCCAGGATATCGATGATGAACTGGATTTTATTATTACCGATATGCTCTATCGTCAGATACATGGCGAGTGAGATTATATTTTTTACCCATTGAATTATTCTATAAGGAATTTGCCTATGAAAACGGTTTTAATCTCTGCGCCCTATATGCTGCCTGAAATGAAGCGCTTTCGTCCTGTTCTGGAAGCCTTCGACCTTGACCTGATCACACCGACGGTCAACGAACGCCTTTCCGAGGAGGAAATCCTTGTTCATGCCGGGGCGTTCGATGGCGTGATCTGCGGTGATGATCGTTTTACCCGGCGGGTGATTGAAGCCTGTCTGCCGCGACTGAAGGTGATCTCTAAGTGGGGAACGGGCATCGATTCGATTGACCGAGCTGCAGCGGATGAACTGGGCGTGGCGGTTTGCAATACCCCCAACGCCTTTACCGTACCGGTATCTGAGAGTGTGATCGGCTATATGCTGGTCTTTTCAAGGTACCTCACGCGTTTGGATGCAGCGGTAAAAAGCGGAGCATGGGAGAAAATTATTGGTAGAACCCTGGCAGAGAGCACCCTGGGCGTTATTGGTGTGGGTCATGTCGGTAAGGCGGTCATTCGGCGGGCGCGGGGATTCGGGATGAAGATATTGGGCAATGACATCGTTGAGATTGAACCGGATTTCTTGCTGGAATACGGGGTTGAAATGATCGATTTAGATGATTTGCTGTCTCGAGCAGACTATATCAGCATCAACTGCACCCTGAACCCGACCAGTTATCACCTGATCAACGCAGAGACACTTTCTCTTTGCAAACCGGGAGCTGTGATCATTAACACCGCCCGCGGCCCAATTGTGGAAGAATCAGCCCTGATCTCCGCTTTGCAAAGGAATGCGCTGCGCGGTGCTGCCCTGGACGTCTTTGAAATTGAACCCCTGCCCTCGGACAGCCCCTTGCGGTATATGGAACAGGTGATGCTGGCGCCGCATAATTCAAATTCGAGCCCCCTGTTTTGGGAGCGGGTGCACTGGAACACGATCAGGAATTTACTGGAAGGTCTCGCAATGGATGCAGGTCGGCTTGATGCGTTCAAAGAAAAATCTGCAGCTTGAAAATACAGAACAACGATTGAAAATAGACCATGTAAACCGGGTTGGTCAGGAAGAATATCATGTCTGAAACAAAAACCAGAACCTTACTCATTACCGGCGCGGCAGGGGGTATTGGCCGCGCTACGGTAAGCGTCTTTGCTGAACAAGGTTGGCGGGTGATAGGCGTCGATCGCCAACCGAAGTACGCGGGCTTCCCGGAAGACGGGATGTATATCCAGGCGGATATCTCACTGCCCGAGCAAATCGAAAATATTTATCGACAGGTATCAGCCTTTACTGATCGGTTGGACGCTGTGGTAAACAACGCTGCCCTGCAGATCGCAAAACCGCTTTTAGAGACGACTGCCGAAGAATGGGACCTGGTGATGGCATCCAACCTGCGTTCGGTGTTTTTAGGCGCCAAGCTGGCGCATCCCTTGCTTAAAGTTCAGGGAGGCGCCATTGTTAACGTCTCGTCGGTGCATGCTGTTGTTACCTCAGCGGATATTTCCGCCTATGCAGCCAGCAAGGGCGGATTGCTGGCATTAACCCGCGCGATGGCGATCGAGTTTGCACCCGATGAAATCCGTGTCAATGCCATCCTGCCCGGAGCCGTGGATACACCCATGCTGCGTGCGGGCTTAAGCCGCGGCCATGTTGGTGACGGCACAATCATTGACCGGCTGGAAAATTTGGCTCGCAAGACGGTCAACGGGCGGGTTGGCAAACCCGAGGAGATTGCCCGCTCGATTTATTTCCTGGCTGATAATCAGCAGTCATCATTTATGACCGGGCAGGCGATGATCGTCGATGGCGGTGCAACCTGTCGATTGAGTACAGAATGAACCCGAAAGCATTGATCAAACGGATTGTACCAAATCGTGTGTGGCAGTTTGGGAGGTCGAGCTGGGATGGGATCCAAAGGATCCCGGGTCGTGTGGAGGCGACCCTGCATCCCTGGCGACGCGACAGCATCCAGAAACTACGCGCGCTCAAGGACGTTCACAAGGGTGAACGGTGTGTAATTATCGGCAACGGCCCCAGCTTGAATAAAACCGACATTCAGAAAATCAGGGATGAATACAGTTTTGGATTGAATCGGATCTACCTTGCCTGGGAAGAGTGGGGCTTTACGACCTCTTATTTTCTTTCGGTAAATGACCTGGTGATTGAGCAGTGTGCCCATGAGATCATGGCTTTACCCATCCCTGCGTTTATTTCCTGGCGCGCCCATCGCTGGCTTGAGCCCCAGGACAACCTGCATTTCCTCTATACAACGTACACGGGCCCGAAATTTGCTAAGGATGTCAGCAAGCGCGTGTGGGAAGGCGCAACAGTAACCTATACCGCCCTGCAATTGGCTTACCACATGGGTTTTTCAACGGTGGTGTTGATCGGGGTGGATCACAGCTTCTCATCAAAGGGGAAGCCCAACCAGACGGTTGAATCCCAAGGGGATGACCCCAATCATTTCAGCCCACAATATTTTGGCAAGGGGTTTCGCTGGCAACTCCCCGATTTGGAGACATCGGAAGTGGCTTATAAAATGGCACACCAGGCGTTTTTAGCTGATGGACGCCAGGTGTTGGATGCCACCGTCGGTGGAAAACTGCAGGTGTTCCCTAAGGTTGATTTTGATCAGTATTTTGGGAAATGAGCATGGCTGAGAAACTTCTTGTTTCGATCATCACACCTTCATTCAATCAGAGCCAATTTCTTGAAAGCACCATTCAGTCCGTCATCAACCAGGATTATCCCTATAAGGAATACTGGGTCATCGACGGGGGATCGCAGGATGGCAGCCTGGAGATCATCCAGAAGTATGCTGACTGCCTTACAGGCTGGATGTCTGAAACGGATGAGGGGCAGGCTGATGCGATTAATAAGGGATTTCAACAGACGCGGGGTGAAATTGTCGGCTGGCTCAACTCGGATGATGTTTACCGCCCGCATGCCATTGAGAGGGCGGTTGCCATTTTTCACGCATATCCTGAAGTTGGATTGGTTTACAGTGATGTTGATTCGATCGATGCAGAGGGTGAGGTTTTTAACCGCATGTCTTATGACCACTGGGGGTTAAAGGATCTCATGGCTTTCAACATTTTAGGGCAGCCGGGGGTTTTCTTTCGCCGGTCTGTGCTGGATGCAGCGGGTTACCTGGATGGATCTTATCATTATCTATTAGATCATCACCTGTGGCTGCGCATGGGACTGCTGACAAAAATCTATTATGTTCCCGATCAGGTATGGGCGGCAGCCAGGGTGCATGCTGATGCAAAAAATGTCGCCCATGCTGAAGGTTTTGGTCAAGAAGCATATCGACTGGCAGAATGGATGCAGCAGGATGACCGTTTTGCCGAGCTGTACGCTGAAAACGAAAAAAATATTTTGGCGGGCGCACACCGGTTGAATGCTTTTTATTTACTCAATGCAGATCAACCCGCAGCAGCACTCAGAGCTTATGGAAGGGCTTTTGTTAAAAATCCGTCTGTCGTCGTCAAAGATTGGCGGCGGGTTGCTTTCGCACTGCTGAGCCCATTAAAGCTCAACGCCTTGAGAGACCGTTATTTAGAGAAACGAAAACAGCATTTCATTTAGACAGAAAGCAGCAGATCAAAAATGGAAACTAAACCCAGGAGACACAAATTTTTTCAGGAGCATCGATATTGGGTCTGGTTAATGCTTGCCCTGGTGTTTTTCTTTGGCCTGGTGGGGCGCTTCTATGATTTTGACGACCCACCCCTGGATTTTCATCCGACCCGGCAACTGCATTCGATGTTGATTGCCAGGGGTATGTATTATGAGGGTTTGGAGGATGCACCGCCTGAACAGCGGGAGCTGGCTGTCCACCAGTGGAAATCAGAAGGCCAAATTGAACCGCCGATTATGGAACGCTTATCAGCATGGGGTTACCGCCTGTTCGGCACGGATGATTTACGAATCCCCAGGTTTTTATCGATCTTCTTTTGGGCGATAGGTGGGATTGGCTTGTTTTGCTTAATGCGTGAATTGGTCGGAGAAAAAGGTGCGATTCTCGGATTAGCTTATTATATGGTGATGCCTTTCCCACTCTATGCGAGCCGTTCATTTCAGCCGGAGTCATTGATGACGGCTGCGATCATCTTCTCGTGGTGGACAATTGTCAGGTGGTCGAAGAATAAGAATTGGCTCAATGCGGTGATTGCCGGCATCACGGCGGGTTTGGCGAGCTATGTCAAGTCGCCGGCTGTCTTTTTTGTTGCCCCAGCTTTGATCGCGATTGTGGTTACAGATCAAAAGTTGATCAAGACCCTGACCAATCGCCAGGTGTTTCTCATCGCGGGGTTAGCTGTCCTGCCGGCATTGATTTATCATATTGATGGGATGTACATCTCCGGTTTTCTGCAAAATCAAACCAGCTTTAGGGTATTTCCTGATTTGTTGAAAGACCCCTTTCATTATCTGCAATGGAAAGATGTGATCAACAGCACGCTGGGGATTGAATTCTTTTTATTCAGCATTGCAGGAGCTCTGGTGATTAAAAACAAACCCTATCGGGTCATGGTTTTGAGCATCTTTGTGGGCTATTTCCTGTACGGCATGGTTTTTTCATATCATATTGTTACCCATAATTACTATCAAATCCCATTGACCCCCGTAATAGGCATTGGGTTGGCTGCTTGTGCGGCTGTGTTGATCGAAAAATTGCCCGGCAAAAAGACTTTTGGGCTGGCTGTGCTCACAGGGCTGACGTTTTTCTGGATGGCATTTAATTTCTGGGACGCAAGAATGAACCTCAAGCACGCCGGGTATCACGACGAGCCGGGTTTTTACGCTGCCCTGGGTGAGAAACTGCGAGATTATTCGGTGATTTCCATCACGCCCGATTATGGGTATCGCCTGGCATATTGGGGATGGAAACCAACGAAAAATTGGATGTCGATGGGTGATTTTGCGATGCGAGAATTAGCAGGGATGGACATCGATAAAGACGCATTATTTGCAGAAGCCCTGGAGGGAAGAGAGTTGTTCCTGGTCACGAATTTTGCTGAATTTGAGCGCCAGGCTGATGTGAAGGAAATCTTGATGGAAAATTACCCCATTTTTGATGAAGGTGACGGTTTCCTGATATTTCTATTGAAGTAAATCACCGCATTCATACAAGAAATAAGAAATACTACCGTTTTGCAGAGTCAGCGTGGAGGGGTCGTCTGCTCTGGATTTCTTTGCGCATAATCAGGCTGCCTGCGGAAATTAAGCTTGCCGTAACCCAGGGATAGGGGAAGGCAAAAGTGTCGACGCTGAATCCTTCTACCAGGTATGCCAGGATGAAGAATTTTCCAGCCATCCCCACTATTTGCAGGAGGGTGTCATCGCTTTTTTGAATGAATGTGCTGTTTCGCCACAGGGTGTACAGCCAGGTTAAGTAAACACTCAATCCAAAAAAGCCTGTTTCTGCCAGCAGTCTGATCCATAAGGACTTGGTGTTCATCAAGGAAACCGACTGGTATAAAATATTGCGCACTTCAAAAGACCCATAACCCAGGCTGTTGATTCGATCAATCATGTAGAAACCAGCGTTGCCCAAACCAACGCCAAAGGGATAATCAGCAAAGATCCTCCACCCCCCAAACCAATAAATGGTGCGTTCCATGAAGGCTAATCCACGTGAAAACAGGATAATGTCTGTTTCAGAGGTGGGCAGTTTCTTTAATGTGTTTGTCGAAAACAGGTCAATGATCAGTTGAAAACGGGCATCTTGTTGGCTGGCGATTTTGATGAAGATCGCTGCTGCACTGATCAGAATGATGAGTGTCAGAGTGATTAAAGCGAGGGTTAAACCCGTTCGGAACAGGGTTGTGTCACTGACTTTGAACCTCTTGTGGTTGATCAGCCAGGTATTAATTTTGTCAAACAGCCGTCTGGTCAACTGAATTCCAAAATAGAGCAGCATCACAATCAATGCCAGCAGACCGATACGAGGAAAACTGAACATAAAGACGGTCATCCCCGCTAATAACAAAACATCTTCAACAATAAATCGCCACAGCTTGATTGAAAAAAGTGATTTTCGTTGAAAGACGGCGGATAACCATAAGGGGAGGAGCACCAGGGTGAAAATCAGCACATACCATGAAGGTTCGTAAGCCAGCGCCGTTAATCGATTGGTGAAAAGCATGCCTGGCTGTTGAAAAACAAGCACAGATTTGATGTGGGTCAGCCAGGCAGGGAAATTTTGTACACTGCCAGAACGATGTAAGACGATAATTTCCATCACCGACCAGAGGATCAACCCCATGCCGCCGATATAAATGAATAACACAGCTTGCTGTAGCGCCGATCTTTGGCGCAGATAGGCAGACAGGGTGGCATAGAAGCTGAGCCCAATCGCCAATGTGAGCAGAGCCCGCAGGCTTTGATCGAAAAAAGTTCTGTCGCGTACATAAAACCCATCAAGGAAATATGCAGAAGCTGAACTGATGACGGCAACAACTACAAAATAGATAATGGCCGTCATTTCTTTGGGGAAGGAACCATGGCGGAGTAAATAAGGGATCAACCAGATCAGGACGAGGCCGAACAAGGGCAGGGCTGAAAAGGGCGCCACCAGTGACCCGGTTATCCGGGTAAGAAATGGCACACTTGTTAATGGCAGACCAATTAATACCAGGGCGAGAAGAAGGGTGCAGAGGCCCTGGTAAAACCGGTTGCTGGTAATCCGAGGCAGCATGGTTTTTGATTAACCTTGTTTAGCGCTTGTGAAAAAGCGGTAGCGCATATCGATCAGCAGAATCCCCAGACACAACCCGATGATTGTCCCGGCCAGGACCAGGGTATTCCTGTTCTGGTAAAGGGGTCGATTGGGTAAGTTGGCCTGGGCAATCAAGCTCGACAGCACAAATGGCTCGATTTTGTTGTCAGCTTGTTCCTGTTCTAATTGGCTCATTGCGATTTCAGCCCAGTAATTGACCACTGATTGGGCGATTTGGGGATCTTCGTGACGGAAGCGGAGATACCAGCGGTCATGCAGCCTTTCAACAGCCATGTTTTTTCCGAAAGTGCCGGCTTCGAGGTTTGGATCAAGCGATTGCGCATAGGCGAGAGCATTGTTCCTCACCTGGTAGATGATTCTTTGGACTGACGAGAGCGCCAGGTCAAGATCATACTGTGTCATTTCCAGGGGTTGCCCTCTCTCGCCAACAAGGTTTGCGAAGTTGATTTGACTGTAATCGATCGTTGAAGAAAAAATGGCTTCTGCCTCGTATTTTGGAGGTTTGAGATATGAGAAAGCCAGGCCCAATATGCCAAAGATCCCCGCCCACAAGACAATTTTCCACCAATTATTGAGCAGGTGATTGATGGTCTGGATCGGGTAAAATTCATCTTGAGGGTTGTTTGGTTCCATTGATTGTTTTTCCTTTAGAGACGGCTAAAATTATAACACATCGCCCTGCTCAATGGAAAACAGTGATGGATGACGGTTTATTGAAACACCTTGAAAAATTTTTTAACCGATGGCAAGTTGTGTGGATCTGACCAGGCATTGCTTGCATGTTGAAAGTGGACAGTAACCATTATGGACTTTGGTGAAACTCCAGTATAATTATGGCGATTAAACAACGGGAACGGATTTCCCCCACTTAATGGTTTCAACCCAGGTCATAGACTTCATGCAACCAACGATCAGCATTATTACACCCTCCTTTAATCAAGCACGCTATCTGCCCAGGACGATCGAATCGGTATTGACCCAGGATTATCCCAATATTGAATATATCCTGATGGACGGCGGATCAACGGATGGCAGCCTGGAGATCATCCAGAACTATGCGGATCGACTGGCTTACTGGGAATCAACCCCTGACAGGGGGCAGACCGACGCAATCAACAAAGGCTTTGCTCGAGCAACCGGAAAGTACCTGGCCTGGCTGAATTCAGATGATGTTTACCTGCCGGGCGCGCTTACGAAAGCCGTGGAATTCCTGGAGAATCACCCCGAAGCCGCGATGGTTTACGGAGATTGCACTTTTATCGATGCCCAGGATCGGGAAATCGGGCGCTTTCCGGCAGCACAGACGGATATTCAACGCTTACGGCGGGGATATGTACACATTCCCCAGCAGGCATCGTTTTTTAGGGCTGACCTGTGGCGAAAGGTCGGACCGCTGGACCCCAGTTTTTATTTTGCCATGGATTATGACCTGTGGGTGCGTCTGGCCAAAGAAGCGCCACTGATTTACCTGCCCGGGCAGGTTTGGGCCAGTTTTCGACTGCATGGCGACGCAAAAACCATTGCTGCTGACGATCGCTGCTGGCCGGAGATGCTGCGCGTGCACTATCGGGAGGGCGGGCATCCCCTGGCGCCGATTGTGCTAAAATATCAACTGCGCAAACTAGCAGCGCCGGTGATTAATTGGCGCCGACAGCGTATGTTTCGCTGCCCGGCGCGTGGCGAGATGGAATAATTTACACATTCATCTACCCGGTTGATGCTTATTAATGTTTAAAAAGACTGCAGGAGGTAGCTTATGATGAACATGAAAGATAACCGATCACTGAACCAGGCTAAAGAAGGGTTTTTCAGTGATTTATACCAAAACATACGTCTGATCATTCGTTTAATGGGCGATTCACGCGTGAATTTTCTGTTTAAAGCATTGCCTGTTGGCGCATTGATTTACCTGGTGGTTCCTTATGATCTTTTACCGATCAATCCGCTGGACGATGCGTTGGTGGTCTGGGCGGGTTGTGCGTTGTTTTTAGAATTGTGCCCGGAGGATGTGGTTACAGAACACCGTAAGGCACTGCAGCAAATAGGTAAGATAAAAGAACGGCCCCGTACGGTGATTGACGGGGAGTTTAAAGAACCTCACTGATTTCCTTGTGAATGAAAGTCATGATTGAACCGCGGACGCCTGATCTTGATTGGCTTAGAAAACCAAGTTTTGTCATCAGAGTTCAGGAGCGCTATTTTGGAGACAAAAGTGGGTGTGTTATAATCTGTATAAAGATTAGCAGTAACTGTTTTGCTGCCTTTGGAGGTTAAAATATGGCTTATCGAGATTGGAAAGTAATTAAGGTCGCTTATTGTGAACACGCCGGCGAGGAAGTTTATTTGGAAGCTGACATCGTCTACCCGGCGACTTTTTTGCCGGAGCAAGCGCCGCGCATCCTGGCGCATCGCTGCTCGCGAGGTTTAGCATGCAATAGTTTTTCTCAACCGGGTTGCTGCTGGTCGGGCACGAACCCGAATTATGACCCCTTCAAAGCGCCTAAATCAGCTAAACGATCCGAGTAATACAGATACGCCCTGTAACGATTTAAAAACGCCCGTTAGGGCGTTTTGTTTTTAAGTGAGCCAGTGGATGCGAAAAAGGTGCTAAACGAAACGACTATCCAATCACGCCCAAATCTCGACCGACACGAGCAAAGGCTTGCAATGCCTGTTCAAGATCCTCTCGAGAATGGGTTGCAGAAATCATCACCCGGATGCGAGCCAGGCCAACGGGCACTGTGGGAAAGCCCAGAGCCATGGCGAAGACATTTTCCTCGTACAATCGGCGGCTGAATTCCCTGGCCAGGGTGACATCGCCCAGCATAACCGGGGTGATGGGAGTCATGGTCTTACCGGTATCAAAGCCAAGGTTCAACATCTCCTCTTTGAAAAAGGCTGCGTTAGCCCACAGTCGATCGACCAGCTCGGTGGATTCCTCAAGAATATCGATAGCGGCCAGGGTTGCAGCCACATCAGGGACCGTCACTGCCGAGGAGAACAAGAAGGGGCGTCCTCGTTGCCTTAACCATTCAATGATGCGGGCATTACCGGCCACCACACCCCCAACAACGCCAAAAGCCTTGGAGAAGGTGCCGACCTCTACATCGACCCGACCATGTAATTTGAAATGATCCACAATCCCGCGCCCGCCTTCACCCAGCACACCCTCGCCGTGAGCGTCATCAACCATCAGCATCAGGTCATGGGCTTCAGCGATATCGGCAATTTTGTCCAGGGGTGGATAGTCTCCATCCATCGAGAAAACACCATCGGTGATGATCAATCCCCGGCGGTAGCTTCCGGCGTGCTTTTTGATTTTCGCTTGCAGATCAGCCGGGTCGGCGTGGTCGTAACGGGTGATGGTTGCCCCCGAAAGGCGGCTGCCGTCGATGATGGAGGCATGGTTGAGCTCGTCGGAAAAGATCATATCGCCCTTTCCGACCAGTGCGGGAATAGAGCCTGTGTTGGCAGAAAAGCCCGACTGAAAGGTAATGGCGTCCTGCACACGCTTGAAGGCGGCCATACGTTGTTCTAATTGCAGGTGCAAATCCATGGTGCCGGCAATCGTACGCACAGCGCCCGGACCCAGCCCGTACTGCTGCATCGCTTGCTGTGCAGCAGCGACCACCCGCGGATGATTGGCCAGACCCAGGTAGTTATTTGAGCAAAAATTAAGCACGTGTTTCCCATCGACCACCAGCCAGGCGCCCTGGGGCGAGCTGAGCGTGCGGATTTTGTTGTACAGGCCAGCATCCTGCAGATTTTGCAGTTCTTCTTCGATCCATTTCAGTTTTTGAGACATGATTCCCTCGCAGTTATAGGTGATGTTTACGGGGTTATTATACAATGAGTTAATGGTGAATGGCGCGTCGTGAAAAGGAATTTCATGTTTGGCGCTTCGAAATGAGGCATTATGGAATTTGGCTTACAAGTTTGATCCAGCTACGATCAGCTTTCAGCATGCTCAATTCCACGAATTAAGGTATTATATAATTTCAGAAATGCCCTGATTAAGAATGGATGATTAAGCCTATGCGCGATGAGATCTCCCCTGAAATATTTGCAAAATTAGCCGACCTGGCAGCCTTTCGCTTTAATCCCGAAGAAGCAGAGTACCTGAGGATGGAACTCAATCAGCAGCTAAAGGCGATCCGGCAGTTAGAAACACTTGCCCTGGATGTGGACGTACCCCTGGTGCCGCGTGGGGTGACATACACAGCCGAATCCCGTCCACCCCTCAGGCCGGATGTTTGGGTGCCCTTTGAAAACCCTGAAGAAATATTGAACCAGGCGCCCGAGGTGGAAGACGGTTATTTGATTGTGCCCGATATCCCTCACAGAGAACTGGATTGAACGCCATGTCCCTGACAGATCAATCTGCTTTTGATATTGCCCATAAAATAAAACGGGGAGAGCTGGCTGCAGTTGACGTGCTGGATGCAGCCCTGGAACGCATTGCTGCGGTGGATGGGAGGCCGGGTGCGCTGGATTACAGCCCGCTTACACAAGAGGATCAAACCAAAGTTCACGCTTTCATCACCCTGACCGCTGACCGGGCGCGCCAGCAGGCTGAACGGGTGGATGCCCGGGTTAGCGCCGGAGAAGACGCCGGCGCGCTGGCAGGCGTACCGATTACCATCAAGGACCTCTTCTGCCTGAAGGGTGTGCCCACCACGGCAGCATCACGCATATTATCGAATTTCGTGGCGCCATATACCGCTACCGCGGTCAAGCGCCTTGAGGATGCCGGTGCGGTGGTGTTGGGGAAGGTCAACATGGACGAGTTCGCTTATGGCTCTTCGAACGAATCTTCGGCGTTTAAACCCACGACCCGCAATCCCTGGGACCTGTCGCGGGTTCCGGGTGGTTCTTCCGGGGGGTCTGCTGCGGCTGTGGCTTCGGGGCAGGGGTGCCTTTCGGTGGGGACGGATACAGGCGGATCCATCCGTCAGCCAGCAGCGTATTGCGGCGTGGTGGGTCTCAAGCCGACCTATGGGCGCATCTCGCGCTATGGAGTGATCGCCTTTGCCTCTTCCCTGGACTGCCCGGGACCCCTGGCGCGCAACGTGCGCGATGCAGCCCTGATGCTCTCGGTGATGGCGGGCGCCGACACTCGCGATAGCACGGCGGTCAGGCTTCCTGTGCCGGATTACCTGGCAGGTATAGACCGGGGCGTGAAAGGCATGCGCATTGGGCTTTCTAAGGATTATCTGCAGATTTCCTACCCTGACCCGGATACTGGCGAAACGATTATGGAAGACCTGCCCGCTGAAATCCGTAACATGACGCTGTGCGCCGCTGGAACTTTGGCGGCTGAAGGGGCGGAGATTGTAGAAAACGTTCCCATGCCCAACAGCATTTATGGAATACCGGCGTATTTTGTCATCAGCCGGGTTGAGGCATCTTCCAACCTGCACCGTTTTGACGGGGTTAAATACGGCTACCGTGCCCGGGCAAGCCAGGGTGATTTGGCCGAGTTGTACCGGCAGACCCGCGCGGAGGGCTTTGGCTTGGAACCCAAGCTGCGTGTATTGATGGGGATGTACATGAGCGGCGGGCAGCTCAGCCTGCAGTATTTCCAGCGTGCACTCCAGGCGCGCAGCATGATCCGGGCAGATTTTGAAACCGCGTTCGATCCGGATGGGCCATATCGGCTGGATGTCCTGCTGACGCCTACAGCGCCTACCCCGGCCTTTAAAATGGGCGATTTTTACGGCGATTCGACGTTAATGCAGTATTCTGACCAGTTGACGGTGTCTGCCAACCACGCCGGTGTGCCGGCGCTCTCGATCCCGGGCGGCCTTTCAGCGGAGGGACTGCCGATGGGTCTGCAAATGATTGGACCCGATTTTGCCGAAGCGACCCTGTTTCGGGCGGGATATGCCTTCGAGCAGGCGACTGCGGATGCCGATTGGCGGGCTGTGAAACCGTGCGTGCTGGCGGAGGTGGAATGATGAACCCCCTCGCCGTTCCTGATCAACACCGCAATAAGGATGGGCTTATGGCAGATTTTGAAGCCGTCATCGGACTGGAAACCCATATTCAATTGAACACGGTTACCAAGATTTTTTGCAGTTGCAAGGCCGATTCATGGCAAGACCCGCCAAACACGAATATCTGCCCGGTGTGCGCGGGTTTGCCGGGAGTGCTTCCCGTGTTGAACGAGGCAGCGGTTTACAAGGGTGCGCTGCTGGCGGCAGCGATGCACGCCGAGATACGGCTGGTTTCCTATTTTGACCGCAAGAATTATTTCTACCCTGATTTGCCAAAGGGATACCAGATCTCGCAGTTTGACCTTGCCCTGGGTGATGGCGGTTACCTGGACGTGACGATGCCGGGTGGGTTTGTTAGACGGGTGAACATCACCAAGCTGCACCTTGAAGAGGATGCTGGTAAGACCAAGTACGAAGGCGGGCAGCGCCTGGTGGACTTCAACCGCTGCGGTGTCCCCCTGGTGGAAATGGTGACCGAACCCGACCTGCGCTCTGCTGACGAAGCCGCACAGTACCTGATCCGGCTGCGACAGCTCTTACGCTGGCTAGGTGTTTCCGAAGCTGACATGGAAAAGGGCCATCTACGCTGTGACGCCAACGTTTCGATCAGGACGGCTGGCAGCACCTATCTGAACACCAAGACAGAGATCAAGAATGTCAATTCGATCGAGGCGGTACGGGCGGCGATCAACATGGAGATCGAACGGCAGGTTGCGCTGGTGCAAGCCGGTGGGCAGGTTGAATCCTGGACGTTGGATTGGGATGAAACCCGGCAACGTTTGAATAAAATGCGCTCTAAAGAGACGGAAGCGGATTATCGTTACTTCAGGGAACCGGACCTGCTCCCCCTGGAACTGACATCCGAATGGCGCGACGCTGTGATTCAGAACCTGCCTGAACTTCCCCTTGAGCGACAGTTGCGTTTTATGACCCGTTTCCAGTTGCCAGAATATGACGCCGATATCCTCACCGCAGACCGTCCAATTGCAGACTATTATGAAGCGGCTTTAACCGCATATGGGGGCGACCCGAAGATCCTCTCGAACTGGATTATGAACGAAGTGTTGCGGATGCAAAATGAGCTGGGGCTCAGCGCCGATGCGCTGACCCTCACACCCGAATACCTGGCTGAGGTGATCAGGCTGGTCGACGCGGGCACCATCAACGCCGCGACGGGCAAGGCTTTGCTGGTGAAGGTGCAGCAAAGCGGCCAGGCGCCGCAGGCAATCGTGGCAGCGGAGGGTCTGTCTCAGGTGAGCGATGATAGCGCCTTGCAATCGGTAATTGACGCTGTTCTGGCTGCCCATCCGCAGGAGGTTGAATCCTACCGCGGCGGCAAGGAGGGTTTGTTTGGCTGGTTTATGGGTCAGGTGATGCGCCAGACACGCGGTCAGGCTGACCCAGCAAAAACAAGGGCGCTGCTGCAAAAAGCGTTGCAGGGAAAGCGTTGAGGGAGCAGTTGATTGACCAAATGATTTGAGTGACGTAAAATAATACAACCTTGCGGGCGTCGCCAAGTGGTAAGGCATCAGCCTTCCAAGCTGACATTCGTGGGTTCGAGTCCCATCGCCCGCTTTTTACCAAACGCTTCCGTTGCATAGAACGGAGGCGTTGTTTTTATAGAATGTCAGAATCAAAAACCCAAAATAGTACGTCAGTTTCGAACAAATTAGTAACCCCACTTTCTGACCTTGTCCTCTCTTGCCAGGCGGTGATGGGCACGCCCAGGACCATTGTTAGTATCTGGTTAAGTCGTGCAAATTGCGTTTTGGCAGCCTTGCTTTTTATTTGTTCTATCAGGTGAATTTTCACATTTCAGAAATTGTTTTCTGGGTTTTACCCCCGGCGCTTCCCCTAAAGCGGGGACGATATACTTTTATAAATTACTAAACAATTTGTTATTGATGCAATTTGTTTTCATGGAAGGAAGGCCTTAAATATCAAGAAGCGTGTTGGTGATGCTCAAAAAATCATTTATGATATACTGAAATTCATCATTAAATGGTTGACCAGCAAAGGTTCTGTAATGATTTCAGATTTTTCGCAATCAGAGTTACTCCGATACTCAAAACAGATACTGCTGCCCCAGGTTGGCATAGACGGTCAAAGAAAGTTAAAGCAAGCGTCGGTGTTGATCATCGGCGTCGGTGGGTTGGGCTCTCCGATCAGCCTTTATCTGGCTGCAGCGGGCATCGGTCGGATCGGGATTGTCGATCCTGACCGGGTGAGCCTGTCAAATTTGCAGCGGCAGGTTTTATACAGTTTCAACACGGTAGGGGAAATGAAAGTTGAGGCTGCCAAACAGCGCTTAACGGGCTTAAACCCCTGTTGTCAGATTGATATTTTCCCTGTGGCTTTTACATCTGAAAACGCCAAAGAAATCGCTGATGGTTTTAACATCCTTGTGGATGGGACGGATAACCTGACCACGCGCTACCTGATCAACGATCTGTGCGTGCGGACTGCCCGGCCGTTTGTGTTTGGCGCAATTCAAGGATTTGATGGGCAGATGGCGTTGTTTGATTCTCGGATCGGGCCCTGTTATCGCTGTGTGTTTGGCAGCCCCCCGCCATCTGATCACATCCCCCTACCTGCTGACAGCGGTGTTTTTGGGGTGTTGGCCGGGTTGGTAGGGTTGCTGCAGGCTGCGGAGATCATTAAAATTATTCTCGGTATTGGTGAAACGCTGGGTGGGAAATTGGTGTTGATCAACAGTCTGACCGCAGAATTTGACCACATCGAAGTCCTGAAAGACCCAAGCTGCCCTGTTTGTGGAGAAAGCCCCGAAATAAAGGCGCGTAATTGGTCGTCCGCCAGTCTTTTGTGAAGTTGAGACATCGATACCTCCAGTTTCTGAGTTATCTACCCAATCATGCATCTTTTGTGATGATTTTAACGGTTCACTTTTCAGCTTTAAACGGTTTACTTTTTAAGTTTAAATAGTTCACTTTTGAAGTTTAAATGACATCGCGCACTTTCGGTTGACTATCAACCCTGTTACTGGTATAAAACATTGAGGCTGTTTGTAAACCTTACATCTCACGCCTCCTAAGAAAGTCACTATGCCTGAAAGGAGAAACGGAAATGAAGAATAAATCCCCTATCATCAAAGTCAATATCTTGGTTTGTTTTCTGGTGATATTGCTGTTAACAGCGTGCAGCCCAGGCAAGCCCGTGCAGAATGTAAAGGAAGATGAATCCACTGCGGTTGATGTCCCAGCCGATCCCCCCACAGAAAGCGAGCGCCAGCCACCTTCTGATAAAGTCGTTTGGATGGAAGACATGGTTTACCCTGGAGCAGAATTTTTGCTTGAAGTGGATGGGATTGGCGGACCGATGAATCCATGGCGATTTTATACGGTACCCAATGCCAGCGGGGAAAAGTTGGCTGAATATTACAAACAGCAGCTCTACTGGTTTGATGTTGAACATGATGAAATTGTTGATGGAATCAGATACCTGGGTTTGGCACATCCTGAGCATATGGATTTTATGGACGGTGTTGAGGATATTGAGGAGATGCAAGAGATCTCGAAAGCCATGGATGGATATTTACTGAGTTTAGAGGTTACCCATTCTAATGCCGGTTATGAATGGACCCGCTTGAGTTTTGCTGCTGCCGCGCACGACATCGCTGACCAGATCCCTCCAAACACAACCATCATCATTCTGGAGTATTATAAGGATTTGTACCACCTATTTGATTTTTAACCTGCCCCTGAATTGGCTAGTGTAACATTTTTTCTGTAAAAGCATAAAAATGAAGATCACACTATCCTTTCAAAAGTTAGCCCAACAACCAGGAAGAGATAAATAAAGTCTCCAAGAATGATATTACATTACCAACTGAATAACTGGAAGAACTGGCAGCCTGGCACAACAGGCGATTTCGTCCATCTGTAGTTGGATGCGCGTTATGAAAAAGTCAGCAGTGAGAGCATTCCACAGAAAAAAGTTCATCTGAAAAGGATCGATTATGGAGAATGGTTGCAAGCAGATGTGCCTGCTCTCCATTTGTGCCACTCAGGAAGACCTTGGGCAAAGATTTTGAAGGACATTGTTCATCCAAAAGGAGCTCTCTAATTACTTGGACATATGGAAATTCTTGACAGAAACCAACCCATACAATTGTTTGACAAATAAATTGAAATATGATAAAGTGGTAGCAGGTTATATTAAAAAATACTGACTAAGCGACTCCGATTCAGCCTGACCTACCGGGTTATGTTGAACGATACGGTATTGTGAGTAATTGCAATGCCCGCCATTGCGCAAAGGAGTTATTCCTCGTCAATTCGAGGAATAACTCCTTTTTTATTCACATAGACTTGTTCTACGAAATTATCAATTGAAAAATCATTTTGTTCGTCAATAACTAATATCTTAATCAAATTAAAGGAGGCAAAAATGTGGTTTTTAAGAATAAATATGAAAGATCGAACGCATCAATTAACAGAAGTTCCGGAAAAATATAAAAAGCTGGCTGGACGGTCGCTCACATCGAACTTGATCGCCGATGAAGTTCCCCCGCTGGCGCATCCCCTTGGCCCGAACAACAAGCTGGTGTTTTCACCCGGCTTTGTGACGGGAACGTCTGCGCCGTCATCCTCGCGCATCTCTGTTGGCGGAAAATCGCCACTGACAGGGGGCATCAAGGAATCAAATGCGGGCACACCCTGGGCATGGAAGCTCGGCAGGATGCGCATCAAGGCCCTGATTGTGGAGGGGCAACCGGAGGATAAAGGAGAATTCTGGGGTTTGGTGATTGGCCTGGATAAAGAAACAGGACAACCGACGCTTGAATGGTTTGACGCCACGGAATTTACCGGCCAGGATGCGTATGACGTCTATCCCATGGTTTTTAAAAAGTTTGAGGGCCGAAGGGTTTCTGTCTGCGGGATCGGTATGGCCAGTGAACATGCTTATGGCAACGCTGGTGTGATTTTCGAAGATATGTCGCAGAATCCCAGCCGGTTTGCAGGACGGGGTGGACTGGGTTCAGTGATGGGCAGCAAAGGACTCAAATTTATCCTGTTGGATGACGCCGGGGCGCCGGGCGTAGAAATCGCTGATAAGGAGCTGTTTGATGAAGGCCGCAAAAAGTTGGCGGCGGCATTAAATGAACATGCCATTACCAAACCTAAAGGCGGACTCAACACCTACGGGACGGCAGTTCTGGTTAACATCTTGAATGAAGCAGGCGGTTTACCGACCCGGAATTTCTCCAGAGGACGCTTTGAAAATGCTGCCAAGATCGCCGGCGAAGCCATTTTCGATGGTGTTAAAGAACGATTGGGTGAGGAAAGGTACAATCACGCCTGTAGCCCTGGGTGCATCATCCGCTGCTCGAATACCTGGTATCGAAAAGATAAAAGCGAGCATGTTTCCTGCGTGGAGTACGAATCAGATTGGGCGTTTGGCGCCAACCTTGAGATTGACGATCTGGATACGATTTCTGAATTGGTCAAACTGTGCAACGGCTATGGGCTTGACACGATTGAAACCGGGGTGACCCTTGGTGTTGCCATGGAAGCCGGCGTGCTGCCCTTTGGAGACGGCGAGGCTGCTATTGAGATGGTGCACAAGATGGGTAAAGGCGAACCAATTGGCCGCATTTTGGGCAGTGGCACCGGCACAGCCGGTAAGATTCTGGGTGTGGTCCGAACGCCTGCTGTCAAAGGTCAGGGAATGCCTGCCTACGAGCCACGCGCGGTCAAAGGGATTGGGATAACCTATGCCACATCCACGATGGGAGCCGATCACACCGCAGGGTACACGATCGCCCCGGAAATCCTTGCTGTCATGGACGATCTGGACCCGCTTTCAAAAGAAGGAAAAATCGCCCTCAGCCGGGCCTTCCAGGCCACGACGGCGTTTATCGATACCAGCGGGCATTGCCTGTTCATTGCGTTCGCCATCCTGGATATCGCCAGTGGCTACCAGGGGATGATCGACGAGGTCAACGGTGTGCTGGGGACGAAATGGACGGCTGATGACATCCTTGAATTAGGAACCGAAGTGCTGCGTGTTGAACGCAAATTCAACGAGGCAGCGGGTATCGGGAAACAGGCTGACCGCATACCAGAGTTTATGCATACAGAACCGCTTCCACCGCATAATGTCGTCTTTGAAATTGATGAGGAAACTTTAGATAAAGTTTATGGTGAGCTGTAGAACATCTGGTAGAAGGCTCATAAAGGTAATGTCAGGGGCTGTCTGATCCAGGGAGACGACAGCCCCGGTTTTAAACCTGGATGCAGTATCCGTGTTATCATCGTGGAGTGGATATATTAATATTGAGCTTCCATCCAGTCGTTCATTCAAATCAAAGGGATGATGCGAGTCAGGGTTAAATTGTTTGCCACATTGGGCATGTACGCCCCAGGCGGTGAGAGCGCCAAGCCGTTTGTCATGGAAGTCGATCAAGGCACCCGGTTGAATGCCCTGCTTGACAAATTGGACATTCCGGAAGAGAGCGTCCGTGTAAAATTTGTGAACGGGCGTGCACGTAAATGGGATTATGTGTTAGAACCTGATGACGAAGTTGGATTGTTCCCGCCCATTGGCGGTGGATAAAGCCATTCGATGGCAGGTTACTTTGCAATAGACAGGTAATTTTATGATTGATAGGAATTATAAGATGATTGTGATTGACACATGGCTTTACGGAGAGTTGGCAAGCTATGCCAGTGAAGATGCCCAACCCGGTTTTGCACAATTGAAGATTGAACTACCAGAAGGTGCAACAATGCAAGACCTGTTGGATGAAATAGAGCTTCCCACTGAATTGCGGGGAATCACCTTCATTAACGGGAACCTGTCCGCGATGCCGGGTAAACAGCATGATCTTACCCAAGAACTTAAAGATCAAGACCGGGTAGCCTTGTTCCATTTGCGATCCATGTGGCCTTATCAATACCGCCAGGGTGCAGCCATGCTGGATTCATTCAATGATGAAATTCAAAAAGATGGGGATAGAGGAATTCATCATGCATTTAATGGTTAGCAGATTTAAGTGAAACAGTGATTATTTAAATACATCACAGGTAGATCAAAGTTTACCCATTTTCCGGGCCTGGAATTTTCTTATCTCCCCTGATGAGACCTGTTTGATAGCGAACTTTCCGGCAGGTTAGGTGGGTAGGTTGGCGGAGAAAGCAGCAGAGTCTGAGTTTATTTAAATGGTTTTATTTGATTAACCATTCGCCCAACCGCCATAAGGGTTGAATGATTAAACTGGGGGTTTTATATTCTTTTCGCCTTTCCCCATTTATTTAATTATTCGTTAAGACGAAGCGTTATGCTACCAGCTGAGCGGTCCCCAAGTGCAGCGAGCGGGATCACCAATACCATGCCCCGAAGGGCTTATTTTGTATTTCACCCTCTATTGAGCAAATCAGATTTATTGATAGTAGCTACCTAGTGTTTCAATACCCCAAAGGGCTTACTTTGTATTTCACCCCTGGTGTGAAACGCGTTACAACTGTTTCTACCAAGTGCTTGTTTCAATGCCCCGAAGGGCTTATTTTGTATTTCACCACTATATGTTAGTTTTGATAGGAGGCAGTATGCTTGCCTAGTTTCAATGCACCGAAGGGCTTATTTTGTATTTCACCGGTGCTCAACCCCTACACAAAAGGTATGCTGGGCAATGGTTTCAATGCCCCGAAGGGCTTATTTTGTATTTCACCAGCCGCGCACACCTCCGATATGGAGGAGAGGGCTACTCGTTTCAATGCCCCGAAGGGCTTATTTTGTATTTCACCGTGCTCGCTGACGAGTTCAAAAGAACGAAACAGAAAAAAGTTTCAATGCCCCGAAGGGCTTATTTTGTATTTCACCCTTCAATAAGAAAGGAGTAATCATGAAGAGATTACCAGGTTTCAATGCCCCGAAGGGCTTATTTTGTATTTCACCAAAGCAGGTCCGTTCAAAAATACAACTGCGTATAGCAAGAGTTTCAATGCCCCGAAGGGCTTATTTTGTATTTCACCGGACTCCAATAAGAAAGGAGGACTGAGCATGAATAATGCTGGGGTTTCAATGCCCCGAAGGGCTTATTTTGTATTTCACCGTGGTCTGGAGTCATACTCCAGACAAGCGCCCCCGTGCCCACTGTTTCAATGCCCCGAAGGGCTTATTTTGTATTTCACCAGAGGTACAACCTTGAATGTGCGAATCTAAGGGGGATAAGGTTTCAATGCCCCGAAGGGCTTGTTTTGTATTTCACCGATAGATCATGAAACAAAAAATTATCGGAGTTCGAGTTTCAATGCCCCGAAGGGCTTGTTTTGTATTTCACCCTTAAATTCCCCGTCTCCGTCGTTGTCAACACGGACTCGAAGGTTTCAATGCCCCGAAGGGCTTGTTTTGTATTTCACCGAGCAAAGAATGTTAGTTTTCGTAACATCTCGAATATTGTTTCAATGCCCCGAAGGGCTTGTTTTGTATTTCACCAAAGCCGAGAGCCCCATGGGCTGGAGCTAAAGGTGGGTTTCAATGCCCCGAAGGGCTTGTTTTGTATTTCACCTGCAACATCTACCAGTATTATACCATAATTTATTAAGTTTTCCCTATATCTTGCGATATTTATGCATTCCGGGCAATTTAGTTTTGCTAAAAAACCCTGTTTCGCCCGGAAATTATTTAAACAAATGGCAATATATTGGGGTTCATTAAATTTTTGAGTACCACATCTGGGGGTCAGAGCGCAATTTTTCCGGGTATCTTGAATTCCTTCACTACCCCCCGTGTTGCCCGGAATCCTTGGAAAAGCTTGTTCTAAATTAAACAACGATCACATCCTTTTCATCCAAAACCTCAACCCGATCGATCACTTCTGTCTTGTTCTTACACGTTTTACACAGTCGATAATACCGCACATGATCTGCTTTTGGGCGAATTGGTTTTTTAACCCGACCTTTCATTTCGATTATTTCTTCATGGGTCAGCAGGCATTCAAAAACGCTGTACTGAACCGGGCTGCCGAAGCTCTTTAAAGGCGAGGATGACTGGGAAAGCCTGATCCGGTTAATGACAAGTGACGGAATACCGAAGACCGGGTGTTTGATATTCTTTTCGCCTTTTTCCATACGGATAAACATTCGTCAGGACGAATCGTTATGCTTCCAGCTGCGCAGTTCCTGAGCGAAACGAGCGGGATCACCAATACCATGCCCCGAAGGGCTTATTTTGTATTTCACCATTGTCTTGGCATTTTTAATTCTACCCCTTGTAATTCGTTTCAATGCCCCGAAGGGCTTATTTTGTATTTCACCCTCTATTGAGCAAATCAGATTTATTGATAGTAGCTACCTAGTGTTTCAATACCCCAAAGGGCTTATTTTGTATTTCACCTATTTTCAGGTGACATCCTTAGAGCCAATCAATATAGGTTTCAATGCTCCGAAGGGCTTATTTTGTATTTCACCAATGTTCGGAGAGGAGTTGAGCGCCGAAAATGTCGTGTGTTTCAATGCCCCGAAGGGCTTATTTTGTATTTCACCATGGGTATCTATCCTTTACTTAGTATTAATCTACCTTGGTTTCAATGCCCCGAAGGGCTTATTTTGTATTTCACCATTGTCTTGGTATTTTTAATTCTACCCCTTGTAATTCGTTTCAATGCCCCGAAGGGCTGAATTTATTTTCTATCTGTATCACCTGTTACTGGCAGCCTGTGAGGGCCTGCGTTTCAATGCCCCGAAGGGCTGAATTTATTTTCTATCTGTATCACCTGTTACTGGCAGCCTGTGAGGGCCTGCGTTTCAATGCCCCGAAGGGCTTATTTTGTATTTCACCAGGTGATTGCACTCCGCCAACCCAGCTTTTCCCTACACAAGTTTCAATGCCCCGAAGGGCTTATTTTGTATTTCACCACTATATGTTAGTTTTGATAGGAGGCAGTATGCTTGCCTAGTTTCAATGCCCCGAAGGGCTGAATTTATTTTCTATCAGTTCTTAGAAAAGACAGGGCGTCTTCCTATACGAGAGTTTCAATGCCCCGAAGGGCTGAATTTATTTTCTATCCATAGTGAGTTTTGTAGTGTCTAAAGATTTTGCTCCGGAAGGGTTTCAATGCCCCGAAGGGCTTACTTTGTATTTCACCGTTCCTTCTAGGAATTATACTCCTGAAGGCTACGAATACGTTTCAATGCCCCGAAGGGCTGAATTTATTTTCTATCACTGGAAATTGTTGTTCAAGGTAGATTCGTCTACGTTTCAATGCCCCGAAGGGCTGAATTTATTTTCTATCATAATCTTTGCAATTTGCGAAGCAACCCCTTCGGGCCCGTTTCAATGCCCCGAAGGGCTGAATTTATTTTCTATCTCGCCGATGGCGAGCGGTATCGCTGTATCCTCCCAGGGTTTCAATGCCCCGAAGGGCTGAATTTATTTTCTATCACGATTTTATCGATGCTTGGTACCAATCAGTAAAAATCAGTTTCAATGCCCCGAAGGGCTGAATTTATTTTCTATCTGATGTTACGACGCGAACTGGAGGCGCTTGCCGATTACAGTTTCAATGCCCCGAAGGGCTGAATTTATTTTCTATCCTCCCCAGGGTGCCCAGCCGCCCTCAGCCACGAGGAGGTTTCAATGCCCCGAAGGGCTGAATTTATTTTCTATCGCTTGCTCACCAGGGGGCGGGAGAACTCGATATTGTGGTTTCAATGCCCCGAAGGGCTGAATTTATTTTCTATCTTTATGTAACCAAAATTAACAAAATGCTTAAAAAGTTTCAATGCCCCGAAGGGCTGAATTTATTTTCTATCTGTTTAGACTGGAGAAGCTGGTGGCCAAGTTCTTCAAGCTCTATTGTTTCAATGCCCCGAAGGGCTGAATTTATTTTCTATCATTGAGCCCAACTCTCCGCTGGAGGTGAGAGATCACCCGTTTCAATGCCCCGAAGGGCTGAATTTATTTTCTATCGGGCGGAGCTCCCGCAGGTTTGGGGAGACATCCCCAAGTTTCAATGCCCCGAAGGGCTGAATTTATTTTCTATCTAGTATTTGCTTATACACATTATAAATACGTGTAAGCGTTTCAATGCCCCGAAGGGCTGAATTTATTTTCTATCAACAAAATCGAGCTCGACGAGCTCGACGCATCAGAAATAATGCGTGCAAGTTTCAATGCCCCGAAGGGCTGAATTTATTTTCTATCCATCGGCCCCGACTCTTCGCTAGAAAAAAAGTACCACGTTTCAATGCCCCGAAGGGCTGAATTTATTTTCTATCGCGCTCTTGGTCTAAAATTGTTGGGCGTGATTGATAAGTTTCAATGCCCCGAAGGGCTGAATTTATTTTCTATCCGTGGCTTGTGTTACAAGCCACGTACAAACAACTTGAGAGTTTCAATGCCCCGAAGGGCTGAATTTATTTTCTATCCCGCTCATATAGACAAAAGGAGTTAACAATGAGCAATAGTTTCAATGCCCCGAAGGGCTGAATTTATTTTCTATCATGATTTCTGATGCCGAAGAGCGCGCAACCGAGTTTCAGCGAGTTTCAATGCCCCGAAGGGCTGAATTTATTTTCTATCAAATTCACTTTCACACCCAAAAGGAGAATACCATGTTCGTTTCAATGCCCCGAAGGGCTGAATTTATTTTCTATCAAGTATTCTTAATAATCGTGTTGGCCCTTTTCTTAGTCGCAGGGTTTCAATGCCCCGAAGGGCTGAATTTATTTTCTATCACGATTTTATCGATGCTTGGTACCAATCAGTAAAAATCAGTTTCAATGCCCCGAAGGGCTGAATTTATTTTCTATCACTGGGAAACCCGACTTTGACTCGCAGATGTGTGAGTGTTTCAATGCCCCGAAGGGCTGAATTTATTTTCTATCAGTCAACGGATGTGTTTTGCAAGTTGCAGACAGTCCAGTTTCAATGCCCCGAAGGGCTGAATTTATTTTCTATCTGCAACATCTACGGTTATTATACCATACTTTTTAGATATCAACCCATATATGGCATATTTATCCCATTCCGGGCGACTCATTCTATATAAAAAACTCCGAGTCGCCCGGAAATTTTGTGAGTTGGCACCCATATACAGGGGATGAAACAAATTTCTGCCCCTATATATGGGGGTAAGGCGGATATATATCCGGGTGACTCGAATTCCTTCACAACCCCCCGAGTCGCCCGGAATTTTCTCGAAAACAGGGCCTGTTTCAAACAATGAGCACATCCTTTTCCACCAAAATCTCTACCCGACCAACCACTTCTGTTTTGCTCTTACACGTTTTACACAGTCGATAATACCGCACATGATCTGCTTTTGGGCGAATTAATCTTTTAACCCGACCTTTCATTTCGATTATTTCTTCATTGGTCAGCAGGCATTCAAAAACGCTGTACTGAACCGGGCTGCCGAAATTCTTTAATAATTTGTGTAGTTTTGTTCGCCGCCGATCGTTCGATAAATCGTAGACCACCACAAGAAAATGTCTCTCGCTCATTACGTTCTCCTTACTTCCACGGCATGGCTAAATATTCAGCTTCTTCGCCATTGATAACTTTACGCAGTAGAATCGTTTGCACTTCAAAACACTTCTGGTAGGTTAACGCTCTCCCTGCCAGTGGATGGTATACCTGAGTATTAATTCTTCGATGAAACTGGTGAAAAAAGATTTTTAATCCCTGGCGGTTTAATAGGGTTTTTCCTCCTTCTCCGACGGTAAAGTGAGCAGGTTTGAGCATATGTCGATTGACCATGCAACAAACGATGGAATCAACAATAATCGGTCTGAATTCTTCAACTAAATCTAAGGCTAGCGAAGGGCGTCCATACTGGTTGGTGTGAAAATATCCGGCTTGCGGGTCCAGTCCTGTCACTTCGATGGCCGTCTCGAAACACAACCCTAGCAAAGTATAGCCAAGGCTCAGAAGAGCATTAATCGGATCTTTTGGCGGACGGCGTTGACGCCTGGCAAAAACTTGCTCTCCTTGCCAGCGCAATCCAGCCCTGAGATAGGAAAAATAAAGCTTGCTGGCTGTCCCCTCCAACCCACGAATGACATCCATATTGTCTACCTCTTTTAACTGGGTCAGTAAATCATTAAAGCGAGTGATGGAGTTCTCTAATGCTTCAATTTTAGATTGATCTTTTAATCGGATAAGATGTTGCAATTTTGATTTCGACTGGGCAGAGTGGATGGAACGTAAAAACCTGCGAGCCATGGTTCGGTAATTACTGATCTTTCCAACTGTAATATTCCTGGCAACCTGAAGACAAAAAGCCTCATCCTGCTGGCGAGCATACTGCTTCAAGCGGAGGTTTAAATTTGACGATTTGGCAGAAGACAGGCGCCCTCGTAATTGTCCTGATCGTGAGATAAACGTGAGACCAACGCCTGCATCCAGCAGCGCCAGAAGCGCAGGCGTGGTTGCACCACAGGTGCCCACGAGAACGACTTCTGACACAGACCTCAATAACACAGATTGGATGACCTCACCATCCAATGTCACCAAGATCCTATGATATTCTTTTTCAATCCGAGAACCCTGTTCTGTTACATAAAGTGTGGCCATCATCTTCCTCGAGAATAAAATTCGGGCATATAACGATAAAGTATTTTTAAATCTTTACCTTTGACTTGAATTCTTTTATTCTGCCAGAGGTAACGATAAGATGATTTTAGGAATTCAACGCCCAGGTAGGTAAATCCATGCTCAAAACTGACGATGTTGGTCTTCTCAGGATGAAGGACCAGGCGTAAAGCTGTTAGAGACTGGGATACCAGGGTTTTTGCCTGGAGCGCTTTATCAATGCTTGTCGTCATGACTACAAAATCATCTGCATAGCGAATGTAATTCCATCGGGCACTGGTCAGTCTTGCATCCAGTTGATGTAAATAGATATTGCACAACAGGGGAGAGATTACAGCGCCCTGCGGGATTCCAACGGCTTGATGACGATGCCTGCGGCCTGCAAGCAACCATTTTTTCAGTAGTTCGATGACAAAGTGTTCTTTGATCACTCTGGAGAACAAGTTGATGAGGATTTCATGATCAATATGGTCAAAACAACCCAGAATATCAGCATCAAGAAGCCATACCAGGCCTTTATCCCGGTTGGTCAACAATTGTTGGATGGCTGTTGCCGTTGACCGGTTTTTGCGGTAACCATGGCTGCAGTTTAAAAAACGCTGCTCAAATTCAGGTTCAACCACATTTAAAAATGCTCTTTGGAGAACCTTGTCGGTCACTGTGAGCAGTGATAGCTCACGGAAATTGCCATTCTTTTTAAGTACCGTAATCCGCTTGGGTCGGTTCGGGTAATAGGTGTTGGTTGAAACTTGCTCAATCAGGCGTTCAATATTAGCCTCCCAATTACGCCTCCAGCGGGGCACGCTGATGTCATCGGGTCCAGGCGCCCCTTTCTTGCTTTGCACATCCTCCCAGGCTGCGGTTAAGTTCGGTTTTGAGAGGATGCGGTCCTTGTATCTGCAACTGTCCCGTAACAATATTGCTCCTTATCGCCAGTCATCCGATCCGTGGAAAAACTCGAATCTATTTGCCGATTAAATATCCTGATCGCACAAAGCCCAGCATTGCCCAAAGCCGCTGGCGGTCTCCTTTCCCACACCGGCAAACAACGCATAGCGAGCCAGGACATGGGCAAATACCCAATACTGCGATTGCGGATCGGCGCTGATAAAGATAACCGTTCCAACGGCGCCCTGACGCTTATATTTTCCACCCACCCCCTTCAGTTCAAGCGCCTGGTCACCAACACTGACCGATTGATCGACATATTCCAGGAACTCGGCGCCAGGCGTCCTCACGCTTGAATATAACTTCCAGCGTTCAAATAGCGAGCCGAAAACCAGCGCAGGCGTTGGCTCATATTGAAAGCCGCCGGTATCGGTGCTTTTAAAAAATGTGGCTGAACCCAGGCGGAACGTGATTCGCTCATTCAGCGAGGCTGCATTTCTGGCGGTGCTGTCAAACAGGCATTCATACGAGGAAGTCTGCGCCAGCATATGCTGCAGGTGTTGAACATAGATTCCCACGATCCTCATCTGCAATCCCGAAAGGTTGAGCTGGCTGCCCGGACACAGGGGCTGCCCGGGTTGTGTGGTGCTGATGAGCGCCCGGGCACATTCTTCATTGAGTGCTGTAAAGCGCAAGAAGTACCTGCATTCCGCGGCCAACGACCTGCGGATCTTCCCTTCGTGATACAGGCTGGAAGCGGTATACGCCCGGCGCAGGTTACCCAGGTGCATGGACTGTGAGAGCTTGGGAGAAAATACCTGCCTGACAGCCTCCAGCAGGATTGCCTGAGACGCCCAACCATACCAGGACTTATTTTGAATTTGTCCCGGAAACTTTGGCGTTAATTCCAGCACCAGAGAGAGCAAATCAGGTATTTGAAACACATCCCTCACAATATGTCTGGCTTGTTCCCAGCCTGTGCACATTTTGTAAGATCAAGATAATAAGTTCTATTTTTCTTATCTACTCTAAAAAGGCCAAGTTGGCTGGCTTCTTCAGATAAAACCTTAATGTTTAGCCTGACATAATAATTCGAAGCCTCACCTTTAATATATTTGATCAGCTCCAAAGGACTCTTGTTAAAGTTTTTACTCTCCTCAGGGGTTAGGATAGTGATTTCCTTGTTCCCATCCGGTTTGGTAACTTCCGTCTTCCACCTGCCAAATAATAACCAATCCCACAGAGCGCCAAGAGGGCGGAATAAAATAATTGCCATAACCGCAGTGGTAATACTTTCTACGATAATTAATCCCCATTCATGCGGCGAAATGGATGAAAAAATTCCAGGCATTTGATTGACTCCTTATTTCATTCTTTTTACTGAACGTTTTACAAATACACACGGGCGGGCACAACCATTTTAGGTTGATGCACGATTTTATAAATCGGTAGTCTGATTTGCTCCTCCTCTATCAACGTTTTAACCGGGCTTGTTCCCGCACTGCCTGCAGGTTGATGATCTCAGCAATTTCAAAGCGTGGCGGGCTGCTCTCAGGCACAGGGCGGATGCGGACAATCCCCGGGAAATAACCCATTCGGCCGTGTAATTCTGCCATCAGGGTTACTGCTGCAAAGTTGTAAGCGGGTGGAATAATCAGTAAGGGTTTGTTCTGCCATTCTTCAGGGGAAAGGCTGATTGAATCCACCAATCCCGCAACCTGTTCAGAAAAGGGGGCTTCATGATCAAATTGAGATGGCACATGCAAAACAGCTTCCAACCTGTGATTGGTAAGGGCTTCAATTTTAGCCTGCTGCTCTTCAGTGATAGGATGTGAAAAATTGATCAGGATCATTGTTTTACCTCTTTATTAAGCTGTTATAGCGTTTTCATTCAGGAAAAATAACGCCAGTCCTAATTTAGCAATGGCAATTACCTGTGATTGCCAATATGCAGCAATCAATCATTGATAACCTGTGTGGTTTAATAGAAACAGGTGCATAACTTCACGTTAATCATCTTTATTTGATCAACGGCCATATGTCCGCGGCAATCTGGCACAGGTCGTTAAAAATATGGTTCACTTCTTTAACCAGGCTGGCTGCTTTGCGTGCCCTTTGACGGTGACCACAATGGGCAGTATCGTTGCGTATTTGGGTCAGTTTTTGCCAGCTGTTGATCACGGTAAATGGGTCAGGCAGGCGTGACAAATCGGAGGGGAATTTATTAACACCTTTTTTACCATTTTGTATCAGCATATTGGCGGCATCGTTAAAGAGCTTTTCGACCTGCTCACGTTGGTCGCGGTCATCAAAAGGATGATTTCCACAAATTGCCATGAAGGCTGAAACCAGCCATTCGCGCATCAGCAAAGTCCCCTGAAGGGCCTGGTGATGATCCAGGTACCAACCCACCATCTCCAACTGGCGGATCAGGCTTTGCTCAGCAAATTCCGGCGCCAGCGGGCGGTCTAGCCCGAATTGACCGTAAGACGATTCAATTTTTTCCACAAGGGCTTCAAAGGGGTGGGCAGTTTGTGTGATATGCTCTTTTGATGCTTCTAAAACACGCACAATGGAGGCGCCGGCTTCCATTGCTTCAAAGGGACGCGCCATGCGCAATGCCAGGGACATGGCTTCAATGCCATCGCCCGCTTTGCGCAGGCTCGTCCCAATTTCACGCGCCACCAGGTCGCTGCTCATCAGAACGCCCGGCGGCATTTCTCCCCTGAGCAATTGGGTCAGCGAGCTGCCATCCCCGGTGAGGATGAAGCGATCGGTAGCCGTGATCCAGTCGAGCATATTCACAAATTCTGAAAGGTCAATCACCGGCGCGGGAAGGTTTTCCCTCGGATCACCGAGCTCAAACGCTCCGTAATAAATTGCTTCAATCTCAACATCCCGGGCAAATTTAAGAAAGGCGGCAAATAAAAACACCATGAAGGGCGTTGACCTCAAGCCGTGGGTGATGTCAAAAATCACTTTATCACCCTGATCGACGTGTTCGAGGATCTTATCAAAGATAATCCACATCTCCTCGGAAGTCTTTCCCAGCGGAATGGGTACAGGTTTGATCCGTTCATCGTTGATCTCAGCCAGGATAGGCCAGGAGGTTGTCCTGGCCTCTTCGGTGACAAACACCAGCATGCGGTCATAAGCAGCGTGCTGGTGCAAAGCCTCGGCAAACACCCGGCCGGTAAACACCTGTCCATCAAATGAATAGCGGGTTTCTTTAGGATACTTTCCGAGAAAGGTGATGATTTTTTTCATGATACTCTTCTATTTCTCCAATAAGACGACCACTTCGATTCCTTTATTTGAGGTTTTCTCTGTTTTTTCAAGAGTATATTCTAAAACCTGTCCCATTTTAAGGGGATAACCACCTTCTACGACCTCACAATTTATGTAATGTTCACCACCACCTCCTTGAGGTTTTGTAAAGGCGTACGATGAACCTGGCTTGTCAATAACCTTTATCACAACTCCTCTGATTCTTCCTGCTGGGGGTGATTCGGCCATTAAT
>Ga0265293_10002069_pt1 | contig 41722 bp, 37 predicted proteins | sample Munlanlewell138R_FD_192505 | JGI IMG/M metagenome (GOLD analysis project Ga0265293, IMG submission 192505) | Leachate microbial communities from a municipal landfill in Southern Ontario, Canada - Leachate well 138R | ecosystem: Engineered > Solid waste > Landfill > Unclassified | place: Canada...
ATGTCCCCTGGCGAGTCTGCCCGTCTCCTCGTCGTAGGCAAGGGCGGCGCGGACGCCCGGAATCTTGTTGGCGGCAATGGACATCCCGATGCCGGTACCGCAAACCAGGATTCCAAGGTCGTACTCCCTCCTGGCCACCCTGGCTCCCACTTCGAAGGCTACGTCGGGGTAATCCCAGGGTTTCTCCGATCCCTCGGCGCCGAAGCCTCCCGTCATAAGAGAAGATTCTTTGAGTGACCCTTCGATACATTTCTTGAGGCGGAAACCGGCGTGATCCGAGCCGAGCGCGATTCGCATCCCTTTACCCCCTGTCATGGCGTCGTCTTGTTATGATATCACCCGCAAGCGGATCGGCGGGAAGTCCTTAACGTGGGCCACATTTTACAGGCTTTATTGGTGAGAGAAAACCCTTGAGAGGAGATCGTCGGCCACGGAGTAGGGATCGGTCCTGCGCAAATCGAGATCCTCAAGGATGCCGGTGTTGATGTGGTCGTCCCAGGCTTTTTCGGCGACCTTGGCGATCTCTCTTTTCACTATTTCCTCGACCTCCAGGCGGAGACGCCGGCGCTTTCTTCGCTTGCCCTCGGCGGATCCGGCCAGGTAGCGCCTGTGTTCCAATAGAGATTCGGCGGCATTTTCGATTCCCTCACCGCTTTCGGCGACGGTGGGTATCACCGGGGGCCGCCACTCCTTGCCCGTCTGGAGATCGAGCATGATATTGACTTCCCGGACGACCCTTTCCGAGCCGTCCCTGTCCGCCTTGTTCACGATGAAGACGTCGGCGATCTCCATTATGCCCGCTTTCATTATCTGGATATCGTCCCCCATGCCGGGAACCAGGAGCAACGCGACGGTATCGGCGATCTTGACGATATCAATTTCCGACTGTCCGACGCCGACGGTCTCGATCAGGACCACATCCTTGCCGCAAGCGTCGAGAATGAGCGCAGCTTCATAGGTCCCCCGGCTCAACCCGCCCAGGGAACCCCTGGATCCCATGCTGCGGATGAAAACCCCGGGGTCCAGGCTGTGGCGCTGCATTCTGAGCCTGTCACCGAGAACAGCTCCTCCCGTAAAAGGGCTCGAGGGATCGACGGCTATGACACCGACGCTTTGGCCGGCGGCCATCATGGAGGATATCAGCTTGTCGAGAAAGGTGCTTTTCCCCGCACCTGGGCTCCCGGTGACACCTATCAAATGCGCTTTGCCGGTGCAGGGATATATGCTCTGCATGATCTGCCTGGAACGGTCCGTCTCGCTTTCTATGGCCGTTATGAGCCTCGCGATGGACCGGGGATCCCCCTGGAGGGCTTTTCCGATGATCCTGTCCAAGTTTTCGCATTCCCTTCTATCGTTGAATTTGCTTCACGGAGGGTTTATCTCTTCAGGATATCGACCCCGGCGAAGGAGTACATACCGAGGGTTATCGCTGCGGCGAACAAAAATCCGAGCAGAACCCTCAGGTAGGTGACCCAAAGTGCCCCGCCAGGCCATTTCCCCGAAGATATATTCACTATCATCCTGGAAAGGAAAAGGCAGAGGACGAAAAGGAAGAGCGCCACCAGCGCCTGGATATTTACCGAGGACATGCCGCTACCCCCAATTTTGATGAATGGTCCACTCCCCGATTCTGTATTGTAGCAGTAAAAAGAGGGGGATGTCCGGGAGGTCACCGACAAAAAAAGGCCGCCTTTCGGCGGCCTTGTCGATCTGGTCGCTCGGTGGCCTAGACCACTCCTGCGGCGTTTTGGGCCATCCGGACCGGCGTCTGGATCTGCTTAAGGATGGATATGGCCACTTCGAGGGCTCTTTTGCCGTCCATGATGCCCACCAGGGGCTGTTTCCCCTCCCTGACACAGGTTACAAAGTGCTGCAATTCCAGCTTAAGGGGCTCTCTTTTCGGAAATACCGGGTGCTCGATGACCTCCACAAGTCCGCATTCCTTCTCCTGCACGCAACGGTGGATTGATACGTCCTGGGTTTCATAGTTGACCGTGACAAACCTCTCCGGCTCCATTATCTCCAGTTGCCTCAGCCTTCTTTCGGAAACTCGGCTCACCAGGATCTGGGCCAGCGTTCCGTTCTCGAAGGCGATCTGAGCGGTGGCGATATCCTCTAGGGAAGACCTGACGGATCGGCCCATGGCCGAAATGGCCGATATCTCCGAATGGACGAGAGAGAGGATGATATCGATGTCATGGATCATGAGGTCCAGCACGACGCCCACGTCGCTTATCCTGGAACTGAAGGGACCTATTCTCCTCGACTGGAGAAAAAGGGGTTCCTTGATGATGTTCCTCACATGCTGCACGGCGCTGTTGAATCGTTCGATATGCCCGACCTGGAGGACAAGGTTTTGGGCAGCAGCCAACTGCAGCAGCTCCACGGCTTCCTCAACGGTGGATGTGACCGGCTTTTCAATCAGCACGTGGATACCGCTGGAAAGAGCTCGTTTCGCCGATTCGAAGTGCTGGACGGTGGGTACCACGACGCTGACCGCATCGGGCCTGGCCTGGCGGTAAAAGGTTTCAATATCAGAATAGAAGGGCACCCTCAGCAGCTCCCCGACGGCCGCGGCCCTTTCGAGGTTGGTGTCCACTATTCCGACGACATCGGTATTAAGCAGTTCCGTGTAGACCCTGGCATGGTGAAATCCCAGGTGCCCCACTCCTACCACGCCGACCCTTACCGGTTCCATTCGATAACCTCCCGCGACAATGCACAGAAACTTTTTTGCCAGACCCCTTCAAATCTTATTCTCCCACCAAAGAGTGGTTTTATGGAATCCTTCACGGAACCCCGCTAAAAGCAGGGATTTTCCTAGTCGGTCACCTTTTCTGTAGGAATAATAACCCCCGGAAGAACAACAGGTGCACTGGTCAATCCGTGTGATATTCTTTTTGGGAACCTTCATGTCATATAAGGTTGTAACTATCGCACAGGAGAGGTCAAAATAGGCAATGCCCTCTTCCAACCTCCAGGAGTTCCGGGGGATGCGTTTCAGGCCTTCTCGGGTCTTCGGATCATCCATTTCCCTTGAATAGCAGCAGGGCCCTATCCCAGGGCCGATCCAGAAGTGAATATCCTCAAGGGATGCAAGACCGACGATCTTCATCGTTTCCTTCAGGGCTTCCCCCGTCACTCCCCTGGCGGTACCGATAAGCCCGGAGTGCACGAGGAGGATCCAGGGCCGGGGCCGATCGCTTACGGCGACGACGGGGACGCAATCGGCGAACCTGAGGCTTCCAAAAACACCGGTACGTCTCACCAAAAGCGCATCGCCTTCCGGCCGGGTTGGAAGCGACGTCGAGGGAAGGGCCTCGACCATCCTCGTGCCGTGTACCTGGGATGGGGCGGCCAAGGGAATATCCTTTTCCTTTCCAAAGAGTTGCTGGGAAACCTTGGAGAGGTTGCCCCCGGTTTTTTCCATCAACGGGCCCTTGAGAAAAAGGACAACTGTCATAATGTCATCTAGATGGGGAGGCAGCAGGTAGTGAATCATCCCCTGTCCCTCGATTGAAGTCTTCTCCCATCCCCAATTAGCGGCGTTTATCACCCTTGTCCTCCTTTCACGTCAAGGGAGAGCTTGCTTTTCATATAACCAACAAGGTAGAGGCTTCCGCAGATAATGATCTTTTTACACCTCTTTGAAATCTCAGTGAGGGCATCCATGGGATCCTCGAAGGAAAGGGCCTCGCACCTTTCGGCGTGGGGTCTGGCCATACCCAGGAGGAAATAGGGCTCAGCGGATCTTTCCATGCCGGGCACCCTGGTAAACGCCACCAGGGGGAAGGAACCGCAGATCCTGGCAACCATACTCTCAAGGTCTTTGTCCTTCATTGCCGTAAAGATGACGGCGTATTCCCCGGCTGAACCGATTAGTTCAAAGGTATCGACCAGCGCGTCCACGCCCTGGGAGTTATGGGCTCCATCCAGGACCAGTTCGAGGTCCTGGTATCGAACTCTTTCAAGTCTTCCGCTCCACCTGGTCTTTTCCAGCCCCTGGACAGCGGTTTTCAGGTCGATCCTTGGGAACCGCGCGGAAAGGTCCTGTACCGAAAGAAGGGCCAGCGCGGCGTTCTCCACCTGGTAAATGCCGCCCAGGGAGGTCTTCACCGGAAGGTATTCTCCTCCGCGGATAGAAATCTCAAAAGCGTTGCCCCCGATGGAGACCTTCGGACTTCTAATTTTAACGGAACGAGATAGGATCTCACCGGCGTTGCCGATGCTTTCACAACGCTTGAGGAATAAACCCTCCAGTTTCCTGGGTGTGCCTGAAAAAACGCTCCTGCCGCCAGGGCGCAGGACACTGAACTTTTCCCGGGCAATCTCTTCCAGGGTGTCCCCCAGGTACTGCCTATGGTCAAGCCCAATGGAGGTAATGACCGTAAGGACGACGTCACTGACCATGTTCGTGGCGTCCAGCCTTCCGCCCATCCCGGCCTCGATGATGGCGACCTCCGGAGAAGCGTCGGCAATAACAGCAAAGGCAGCCGCCGTAAGCACTTCGAAGTAGGTTGGCCTGGAATCCGGGTCGTCCTGCGCACCTAAGGCCGACTCAACGCTGTCAAGAGCCCGAAGCAGCACATCGGAGCCGACGGGGACACCGGAAAAACGCAATCTTTCCGTTATGTCCACCAGGTGGGGACTTGTGTAAAGGCTCGTGGAATAACCGGCCTCCAGTAACAGGGACTCGATCATGGCGGAGACGGAACCCTTTCCGTTGGTGCCTACCAGGTGAACGGCGGGGAAAGATCTCTCGGGATGCCCCATTTTAGCCAGTAACGCAGCGATTCGGGATAGTCCCGGCCTGATGTAGGGGGAAGACATATTCTGAAGCCGGTTCTCTACCATATCCGACGACACGGAAACCCCATTCATCATGGTCGCCCCGTCATTCATTCAGCTAGATTTCGCATGTTTCTTTCTATCACCTTGATCTTTTCTTCCGTCTCCGAGAGCCTTTGCCTCTCCTGGTCGACGATACGGCCGGGGGCGCGTGAAACGAAGGAGGGGTCGTCGAGCTTGCCCCTGGAGCGGATAAGATCCTTCCGGGCTTTTTCAAGTTCCATGGTGAGCCTGGCCATCTCCGCCCCGGTATCGAGGTTCCGGTCCACGAAAAGGAAAACCTCTCCAAAACCGGCCACGGACATTATCGTCCCCGTCGGCCTGCTCCTTTCGTCTTCGCCGAGGCTGACCTCCCTGACTCGACACAACAGGCTGAGAAGATCGGCGTTGGAACGGATGACCTCCCCCATTTCCGCTGGGGTGCCTTCCGAAAGCAACACCCGTGCCTCCCGTGCTTCCTGGCGGGGGTGAAGCCCTGCTTCGGCTCTCAGGTTTCGGATGCATTTCACCAGGTCCTGGAAAATATCCATCGAATCTACGGGTTCGAAAGCAGGGGTTTTAACTGGAGGAAGAAGTTCCGGCCATCCCTTTTCTTCAATCAGCGTACCCCCGCCGAAGTCGAACCGGTCCCAGAGCTCCTCGGTGAGGAAGGGTATGAAGGGATGCAGCATCCTTATCGTACCGTCGAAGACCTTGGCCAGGATGAACCTTGTGCTTACCTGCCTTTGAAGGCCCTCTTCTCCTTTCAGGGCGGGTTTGGCCATTTCCAGGTACCAATCGCAGAGTTCGTTCCAGACAAACTGGTAGAGGGCCCTTGCCGCCTCGCCATAGAAGTAACCCTCCAGTTCGCCTTTTACCTGGTCGTTGATCTCGTTTAACCTCCGAATAATCCACCGGTCGTGGATCCTTAGGCTCTCGTCATCCCGAAGGGGCTGGACCCCCCTCCCCCCGATGTGGGCGAGGGCCAGTTTGCTAGCGTTCCAGATCTTGTTCATGAAGAGCCTGTTGCTCTCGATCCTTTCGGGGCTCAGGAAGATATCCCTCCCCTGCACGGTGAGGCTTGCCAGGGTCATCCTGAGGGAATCGGCGCCATACTCGTCGATTATCTCCAGGGGATCGATAACATTGCCCTTGGACTTGCTCATCTTCTGGCCCTCCTCGTCTCTGACAAGGGCATGGATGTAGGTTTCGGCGAAGGGCTCCTTCCCCATGAACTTGAGGCCCATCATTATCATCCGGGCAACCCAGAAGAAAAGGATATCGAACCCGGTCACGAGCAGGCTCGTGGGATAAAAGGTTTTCAGGTCGTCGGTGTCGTCGGGCCACCCCAGGGTCGAGAAGGGCCAAAGAGCGCTGCTGAACCAGGTATCGAGAACATCCTCATCCTGGTGGATATTAGGGCTGCCGCAGCACTCGCATCGATCAGGGTCTTCTTCTGAAACGGTGACTTGACCGCAATCATCACAGTACCAGGCGGGTATCCTGTGGCCCCACCACAACTGCCTCGATATGCACCAGTCCCTGATATTTTCCATCCAATTGTTATATGTCCCGACCCATTGTCCCGGGATTATCTTGATCCTGCCATCCCGCACGGCTTCTATCCCCGGAGCGGCCAGGGGCGCCATTTTTACGAACCATTGCTCCGAGAGGTGAGGTTCGATGACCGTACCGCACCGGTAGCAGTGCCCGATCGCGTGATCGTGCTCCTCGATCCTCTCGAGGAGACCCTTTTCTTTCAGCAGGGAGACCATTTTCTTCCTGGCCACGGTCCTTTCCAGGCCCTCGAAGAGTGCCCCCGCTTCCCTGTTCATGCAGCCCTTTTCGTCGATGACCTGGATGGTTTCAAGACCATGCCTCTGGCCGACGAGAAAGTCATTCGGATCATGGGCCGGCGTGATCTTTACAAGGCCCGTGCCGAAACCCGGGTCGACCATTACATCCTCGATGATGGGCACGACCCTGTCGATAACCGGGACGACCACCTTTTTGTCGGCGAGCGCCCTGTGCCTTTCATCGCGAGAATGCACCGCCACCGCCACGTCGCCGAGGATCGTTTCGGGCCGCGTCGTAGCGACGGTAACAAATCCGCTTCCGTCATCAAAGGGGTATCGTACGTAAAACAGGGAACCTCTTTCGTCCTCGTGCTCGACCTCGAGGTCCGACAGGGCCGTGAGGCAGCGGGGACACCAGTTCACGATATAACTCCCCTTGTAGATGAGGCCTTCCCTGTAGAGCCTCACGAAGACGGCCCGGACGGCCCTCGATAGTCCCTCGTCCATCGTGAAGCGTTCCCGGTCCCAATCGCAGGAGGCTCCAAGCCGCTTCAACTGGTTTATGATCCTGCCGCCGTATTCTCTTTTCCATTCCCAGATTTTTTCAACGAACTTCTCCCGACCGAGATCATGTCTCGACACGCCATGGGAAGCCAGGGATTTCTCGACGACGTTCTGGGTTGCTATGCCGGCATGGTCCGTCCCGGGAAGCCAAAGCACGTTGAAACCCGCCATCCTCATGAAACGGCACGAGATATCCTGGAGGGTGTTGTTGAGGGCATGCCCCATGTGGAGGGAGCCCGTGACGTTCGGGGGCGGTATGACCACGCTGAAGTGGGGCTTTTCGCTATTGGCTATACCTTTGAACAGCCCCTTTTCGTTCCAGATCCGGTACCATTTGCCCTCAATGGGAGCGGGGTCATAGGATTTGCCGAGCCTTTCCTTGGTCGATGCCATGATGATGCCTCCTTGGCCGTACGGGCGTCATTTTAAAAAGCGGATCCTTCTCTGCCGCGGCGTTGCCCTTGCGGCCTGGACACTTCGATGTCTTCCAGGTAGGACTCCAGGAAAAGGACGAATTTCTCCGCACCCCAATCCTTCTCCATGGAAACCAGGAAGGGTTCGACCACTGATGATGTCGGAGGGGCCGAATATTGCTTCAGGAGTGAAGCCCATCTCCCCCTGGATATTTTGTCGATCTTGGTGAAGACCACCTGGACGGGTATCCTGTGACCGGTAGCCCATTCCTGGAATATCCTGTCATTCTCGAGCAAACCATGCCTGAAATCAACAAGGTGAACGAGGAGAACGAGGTTATCCCTGCGGATCATGAACTCCTCGATAAGTTTTGCCCAGGCCACCCGCTCCGAGCGGCTCCTGCTGGCAAAGCCGAACCCGGGTAGGTCTACCAGGGTAAAACCCTTCCCGGCGTTTACCTTGAAGAAATTGGCGCTGCGGGTCTTTCCCGGTGTCGAACTGACCCTGGCCAGGGGTTTTTGTATCAACCCGTTGATGAAGGTGGATTTCCCCACGTTGGACCTGCCTGCTAAAGCGACCTCCAGGCCCCGGGAGGGTGGAAACTGGCGCACATTGAAGCAGGTCGCCGTCAAGGAAGCCTCCCACTTTTTTCTATTAATGCTTGTCATCGTCCTTCTCTCTGGTCATGGAACGGCGAAAGACCTCTTCCAGGTCGTTGACAAAGACCAATTCAAGCCCTCGCAGGACCCAGCGGGGCATTTCGCCCGCCTCCAGGCGGTTGCCTTCAGGCAGTAAAACGATCTTGAAGCCGTACCTTTTGGCCGCCAGCACCTTCTCCCTTATCCCGCCCACGGGCAGGACGTCGCCCCTCAACGTAACCTCCCCGGTCATCGCGATATCGTTCCGGACCGGCTTCCCGGAGAGGGCGGAGTAGATCGACACGGCCAGCGTGATCCCGGCGGAGGGTCCATCCTTTGGTATGGCCCCCTCGGGAACATGGACGTGGATATCGGTCTTGTCCCAATTTATCGAAGATATGCCCAGTTCCTCGCCGTGGGCCTTGAGGTAACCAAGGGCCGTCTGCCCGGATTCCTGCATTATCTCCCCCAAGTTCCCGGTGAGGACAATGCCTCCCTTCCCCGGGATCCGGACGCTTTCAATGACGAGGATGTCCCCGCCCGTCTCGGTCCATGCCAGGCCCACCGAGGCACCGGTCTGATCCGACACGGGAAGGTGCACTCCCCCCGTATGGCGTGGGACGCCGAGCAGGGGTAGCAGATCCGAGGGTGCCACGGTGAAGGTTTTCTTTTTGGCGCGGCCGCTCGTTTCTTCCGATTCCACGATCTTGCGCGTGATCTTCCTGGCCACCTTGGAGATCTGTCGCTCCAATTCCCTGACCCCGGCCTCCCTCGTATATTCAGATACGATTCTCTTGATCGAGGCCGGAGTGAACCTTATCTGCCCCTCCTTGAGGCCGTGCTCGTAGAGAACCTTGGGGATGAGGTGTTTTTTCGCGATCTGTAGTTTTTCCTCGGTCACGTAACCCGGAAGCCGAATGACCTCCATCCGGTCCAGTAACGCCCTGGGGACAGTATGGGTCGTATTGGCCGTCGTAATGAAAAGGACATTCCCCAGGTCGAAGGGGACTTCGAGGAAATGGTCGGTGAAGTTGTCGTTCTGCTCCGGGTCGAGCACCTCCAGCAGCGCCGCCGCAGGGTCGCCGCGAAAATCCTGGCCGATTTTGTCGATCTCGTCCAGGAGCATCACGGGATTGCACGTCCCGGCCTGCCGGAGTTTCTGGATTATCCTTCCTGGCAGGGCACCGATATAGGTCCTCCTGTGACCGCGAATCTCCGCCTCGTCCCTTATCCCACCCAGGGACATGTTCACAAACTTTCTTCCCGTCGCCCTGGCTATGGAACGTCCCAAGGATGTCTTCCCTACGCCCGGCGGGCCGGCGAAGCAGAGGACCTGCCCTTTCAGCCTGCCCTTGGCGTGCTTCCTCACGGCAAGGTACTCCAGGATCCTCTCCTTTGCCTCTTCGAGAGCGTAATGGTCCTCGTTAAGGACATTTTCGGCGAGGGTAATGTCCATCCTCTCCCGGGTCCTCTTCCCCCAGGGGAGGTTCGTGATCCAGTCTAGGTAGGTCCTCACCACCGTGGCCTCGGCAGACATGGAGGGCATCTTGGTCAGGCGGTCCAGTTCATGAAGAGCCTTTTTCCTGACTTCATCGGACATCTTCGATCGGTGGATCTCTTCCCGGAGATTGTCAATCTCCGAGAACTCATCCCCCTGGCCCAGTTCATCCTGGATGACCTTCAGTTGTTCCCTGAGGTAATATTCTTTCTGCCCTTTTTCAAGTTCCTGCCTGACCCTGTCGTGGATAGAACGTTCCATCTCGAGGAGTTCGGTCTCCCTCAGGAGGATTCTGATCATGATTTCGAGGCGCTTCGGCACATCCCATGTCTCTAGGAGTTGCTGCCTTTCCTGTATGCGGACCGTGAGGTGGGATGCCACCAGGTCCGAAACCTGGCCTGGCTCCTCCACGGCTGTCACCGACATCAGCACCTCGAGAGGGATCTTGGGGTGGAGGGTCACGTACTTGTCAAACTGCGCCAGGAGGGTTCTTTTCAAGGCTTCTACCTCGGGTCCCCTTTTCAACTGGGGAATCTCGAGGACCTCGGCTTTCGCGAAAAAGGTATCCCGTTCCAACTCCACCTCAAGGATAGAGGCCCTCGAAACTCCCTCGACCAGCACCTTCGTCGTCCCGTCGGGAAGCCTCAGCATCTGCAGGACCGTCGTGATGGTACCGACTTCGAAAAGATCCTCCGGTTCAGGGTCCTCCACATTCATATCCTTCTGGGCTACCACGAGGACGGTCTTTTCGTGGAGCATGGCCTCTTCAAGGGCCTTGAGTGATCGGGGTCTGCCCACGAAGAGCGGCACGATCACGCCCGGGAAAAGAACAAGATCCCTTACGGGAAGCAGCGGCACCTTTCTTTCGGGATCTCCTCCAGAGTAGGACAATTAGGCAACCTCCCCGTCCTTGGCGAAATCGAAGATCGGAAGACCCTTTCCATCGATCATTTCCTGGGTGACCACTACCCTGGAGAGACCGTCCGTTCGCGAAGGGAGATCATACATCAGGTCAAGCATCGTCGACTCCATGATGGTCCTCAGGGCCCTGGCGCCGGTATTGCGCTCACAGGCCTTTCTCGCGATGGCCCTGAGGGCCTCGGTGGTGAATTCCAGTTCTACCTTCTCTATTCTGAAGGCCTTCTGGTATTGCTTGACCAGCGCGTTCTTCGGCTCCGTCAGGATCCTGATCATCGCGTCCTCGTCCAGTCCCTCCAGGGCCGCAGCAACGGGTATCCTTCCCACGAATTCAGGGATGAACCCGAAGGTCATCAGGTCATCGGGCTGGACCTCCTTCAATATCCTGTAACGGTCCTTCTTGTCGCTCCGGGCGACCTGGCCGCCGAAGCCAATTATCTTCCTGTTGATCCTCCTGGAAATGATGGTCTCCAGCCCCTCGAAGGCCCCCCCGCATATGAAGAGGATGTTCCCTGTGTTCATCTGGATGAACTCCTGGTGAGGGTGTTTTCTGCCGCCCTTGGGAGGAACGTTTGCCTCGGTGCCCTCGAGTATTCTCAACAGGGCCTGCTGCACGCCTTCCCCCGAGACGTCCCTCGTTATGGAGACCGATTCGGATTTTCTGCCGATCTTGTCGATCTCGTCGACATAGATGATCCCCTTCTCCGCGGCGGGCACATCGTAATCAGCGGCCTGGAGAAGCCTCACGAGTATATTCTCCACGTCCTCTCCGACATAGCCGGCCTCGGTAAGGGTCGTTGCGTCGGCCATTGCGAAGGGAACTCGTATCGTCCTCGCCAAGGTCTCGGCGATAAGGGTCTTACCCGACCCGGTGGGCCCGATCAAGAGGACATTGCTCTTTTGCAGTTCCACACCGTCGTCCTCAACAGCGCAGGCTATCCGTTTATAGTGATTGTAAACCGCCACCGAAACCACTTTCTTTGCCCGCTCCTGGCCGATGATGTACTGGTCCAGGGCCGCCTTTATCTCCTTCGGTTTGGGCAGGTTCTCGAGTCCCTTATCCGCGGCGGTCTTAACAGGGGGCCCGTCCTCCTCCTTTATTATCAGGTTGCAGAGGTGGACGCATTCATTGCAGATATAGACCCCAGGGCCCGCTATCAGTTTCTGGACCTCTTCCTGCCTTTTCCCGCAGAAGGAGCACTTGGCTTCCCTTCTCGCGCCTTTGACACCATTTCTACCGCTCTGGGACACCTGTATCCCTCCTTGCTCATCGCCACTAGCACTTTCTTTCCCTATCCTTCGTCAACTATGTTACTGCAAAAGAGACGGTTTGGAACATAAAAGGGAGCGCCTCGGGAGGGCTCCCTTCCATTTCGGACTTCTTTTATATTAATTGGAGCCGCTCACCTTTCGGCGATGACCTTATCAATTATACCGTAATTAAGGGCTTCTTCGGCAGACATGTAAAAATCACGGTCCGTATCGGCCTCGATCTCCTTCTCCGTCCTGCCGGTATGCTTTACGAGTATCTCGTGGATCCTTTCCTTGAGCCTCATGATCTCCCTGGCGTGGATCTGTATATCTACCGCCTGGCCCTGGGCTCCACCCAGGGGTTGATGAAGCATTATCCTCGAACTCGGGAGTGCGATCCTCTTTCCCGTGTCGCCGCCGGCAAGCAGCACGGCCGCCATACTTGCCGCCTGTCCCACACATATGGTCGAGACGGGGCACTTGATGTACTGCATCGTATCGTAGATTGCCAGGCCTGAAGTGATGATCCCTCCGGGGCTGTTGATATAAACATTGACGTCCTTGTCGGGGTTATCGCTCTCCAGGAACAGGAGTTGGGCGACCACCAGGTTTGAAAGGTGATCGTCGATGGTTTCCCCGATGAATACAATCCTGTCCTTCAGGAGGCGGCTGTAAATATCATAGGCTCGCTCGCCCCTGCCGGTCTGTTCTATGACCATCGGAATCAACATCAGGATCCCTCCTTTTCGGATTTCAGCTCTTCCGTCCTGTCGAGAGGACTCTCTCCAGCCTCTTCCCTGACGATCACTTTTTCCATCAGTCTTTTGGCCGTTTTCCTCGTCCTGACCCGGTGGACCAGGTCACCGAGATCATCGGATCGCTTCGAAAAGAACTCCTTGATTTCGTCCCTGCCGACATTGAAAGAACGGGCCATTTCGTCGAACTCGGCGTCGAGATCATCCTTTTCCACATGGATCATCTCCCTTTCGGCCAGGGCTTCCATGACCAGGGACCGCCGGACGATCTCCCCGGCTCCCTCGACGGCTTCCGCCTCTAACTTGTCCCTTTGAAGACCCTCTTCGGCGATATATTCCTCGAAGGTCTTACCCGTTCTTCTCTTTACGTTTTCGTACAGGTCCTGGAGGATTCTGGCTTTTTGCCTCTCCACCAGGCTGTCGGGTACATCCACGTGAGACTTCTCGGCCAGCAGATCGAGGGCATCCCTTTCAGCCCTTTGCAGGCTTTCCGCCAGGATATTTTCCTGTAGCTTCTCTCGAATTTTCGCGCGAAAACCCTCATCATCGAGGTCCGATTGGCCGACGACTTTTTCATAGAAGGCCCCGTTCAACTCGGGCAATTTCTTTTGGGCCACCGATAGGACATCTATTTTGTAATGCAACATCCTTTCGTCGGAACCATCCCCGGGGGGTATCTTGACGTCGACCTCTACCTTGTCGCCGGGAGTCTTCTCCAAAAGCGCCGAAAAAAGCTCTTCGGGGAGGGCCTCCCGACTTAACTCCACCATTGATTTCTGACTGTCGCTTTTCTCGGAAGCCTCCCCGGGTGAATCCTCAAATAGAGCCATGTCGTACACGACCTCGAGGAGGTCGCCCTCCCTGGAGGACCTGTCGGTGACGGGTTCCCTTTCCGCTGCGCTATCGCGCAAGGTTGATATGGCCTCGTCGACCATGCCCGGCGTGACCGCGACGTTCTTCCGGATCACCTCCAGGCTGTCGAGTTCGGGCAGTACAACCTCGGGCATGGTCTCGAAAACAAAAGTCATCACGAGAGGCTCACCGGCCTTGACGTCGTCGACATCGACCGAGGGTTCCGAAATAAGATCCAGTTCGTACTCCTTCACGATGTTTTCGATCACATCGGGGATCATTTTCTCGAGCGTTTCCGCCATTATCGCCTTGGTCCCCAGGTGCATCTGGAGAACCTTCCGCGGAACGCGTCCTTTCCTGAATCCCTTGATGTTCGCCTTGGCCCTCATCTCCTCCAGGGCTTCTTCCATCTTGGCTTGGAAGGTTTTCTCCTCGATTTCCACCTTGATACGGTTTATATTCTTCTCTTGCGAAACGATCTCTGAGCGCAACGATTTACAACCCCTTCCCCTGGCCGGCGCCGCCGGTGAACGATGTTTTACAAAACAGGAACCCCTTGGCGCTCCAAGGGGTTCCCTGAGGGAAATGCGATGAACAGCCGCCAGTGATTAAAAATGGTGCGAGAGAGGGGACTCGAACCCCTATGCCGTTAAGGCACTGGATCCTAAGTCCAGCGTGTATGCCAATTCCACCACTCTCGCGGATTTCTTTTGGTGGGTCATACAGGAATCGAACCTGTAACCCCCTGATTAAGAGTCAGGTGCTCTGCCAGTTGAGCTAATGACCCACTTGTCGACATTATAAACCAAAAAACGGGAAAAATTTGGTGGGCCATACAGGAATCGAACCTGTAACCCCCTGATTAAGAGTCAGGTGCTCTGCCAGTTGAGCTAATGGCCCTCGCATTCTCGCCCCGAAATGGCGCGCCCGGCAGGATTTGAACCCGCGACCAGCGGATCCGAAGTCCGCCGCTCTATCCTCTGAGCTACGGGCGCAACGACTTGAAAAATGGGGTGAGCGAGGGGAATCGAACCCCCAACCTCTGGAGCCACAGTCCAGCGCTCTGACCTATTGAGCTACGCCCACCACATATCGAAAGGGACGATGGCGCGCTTGGCAGGATTCGAACCCGCGACCTACGGATTAGAAGTCCGTTGCTCTATCCAACTGAGCTACAAGCGCAAATTACCGCTTTTGGCAAACTGGAGCGGGAAACGGGATTCGAACCCGCGACCTACGGCTTGGAAGGCCGTCGCTCTGCCAACTGAGCTATTCCCGCGGAAGCTTTCCGGCATTCAAATGGTCGGGGCGAAAGGATTCGAACCTTCGACCCCCTGCTCCCAAAGCAGGTGCGCTAACCAGGCTGCGCTACGCCCCGAGCAAGACTCAAAAGAGCCGAAAAGCTTATTCGATCTGGTGGAGCTGGGGGGAATCGAACCCCCGGCCTCTTCCTTGCGAAGGAAGCGCGCTCCCGCTGCGCTACAGCCCCTTTCTTCAGTGACGGCGACAATTCTAGAGATGGAACGCCTTGTTGTCAAGGAGAACGGACCCCGGCGCGAGCGCGACGGGCCGGAACGCACCCATATCCCTGGAGAACCGGAACAGCGGGATCTGGAATATAATCGACGTAGTATGGAATGAAAGTGAAAACCGAGGAAAGGGGCCTCCATCATAATGCAGCCCGAGCTGTTCGACCTCCTGGTCGAATCCATCAGGGACGGATTCCTGTACAAACGCTGCTCTGAATCCGAAAGCGGCGACGGATGGGCGTCGCTCTTCTTCGGACGGCACGACCAGGGCCTTTTCATCCGCTGGAAGGAACCCTTCGCCACGCTTTGCATCGCCGAAAGGAAAGACATAGATCAATTGGCCCTGTCGGAGCGGACCAAGCCCTCCTTGGGGATGCTCTTGAAAAAACATATCGTCGGCTCCACCCTGACGGGAGCCTCCAGGTTATCCGGGGACAGGATCATCGAGCTCACCTTTTCCAGGAGAATAGCTGCCGGGATCAGGAAGAAAAAGTCGATCCTATGCGAATTTATCGGCAAATTCAACGACCTGGTCCTGGTGGACGACGGCGGGCTTATCATCGCCTCCGCCTTTTCAGGATCCCCTGGAACACCCCTTGGCTCATCGAGGCTTCCGGGAAACCCCTATGTTCTTCCAGGCCAACCCTTCACCCTTTCCAGCCCCCGGAACGTGACGGGCCCCGTCGTTTACTACTCACTAACCCTGTTGCCCAAAATGGGCAGAAAACTGGCTTCGTCTCTTCATGATCGGTGGCACCTTCACGACAGCAAAACCTGGGAAGACCTTATTTTGCCGAGGACAGGGCGGGAAGGAGGGGAACCCCATTTGAGGGGATGTCTATTGCAGGAAATCGGAAACGAATTATCCTGCTTCGGCACTCTTCTCGGGGACCCCCTCCCCGCAGGAAAGGGGATCCTGTCCATTCTCAGGGAAAAGTCCCTTTTAGCCCTGATCCGATCCAGGCTCGAATCGGAACGAATCCTTCTGAAAAAGGAGATCGAAAAAAGGGGCAGGAGATTAGCCTCGATCGAAAAAGGAATGGCCGAACAAACCTCTCGAGCGCTGAATGCCGAGGATTACAAGAGGTCCGGCGACCTTCTTCTCGCCCATTCCCATCGAATACCCAGGGGGGCGGAAAGGGTGACCTTGCCTTTTTGGACGGAAAAGGGCTTTGTGGACATGGCCATAGAACTGGACCCCGCTCTGTCGGTGACCCGCAACGCCCAGAGCTACTTCCGGAAATACCGGAAAAGCCGCCTCGAGGATAAAGACCTCCCCGCAAAGGCCAAAAGGCTGGAGACCTCCAAAAGGGAGCTGTCGGGGCTCCTCCTGCGGCTGGCCGAAGCCGAAACCATGGCCGAAATCCGCATCCTGGGAAAGGAATTGAGGGAGGCGACCGAACCCTCGTTTTCGGGACGAAAGCGAAGCGCCGTAAAGGAATACAACTTCAGGGGGTTCCAGGTTTTGGTGGGGACAAACCGGAAGGCCAACCGGAAGGTGACTTTCGTCCTATCGTCACCGGAAGATCTCTGGTTCCACGCCAAGGATATCCCCGGAGCCCACGTGGTGCTGAGGCTTCCGAGCAAAACGCCCCCTCGGGGTGACGCGCTCGAGTTTGCGTCGTCCCTGGCGGCTTTTTACAGCCGATCCTCCGAGTCGCTGACCGTCGCAGTGGACTATACGAGACGGAAGAACGTGAGGCCCATCCCCGGGACTATCTCGGAGGTCGTCTACTCCAAGGCCCGCACCCTCATGATCTCTCCCCGTCTTTGGTCAAGACTTCTCCAAGAAAAGTCTTCAGCTCCCGGTGAAGAAAAGCCCTGAACAGCAGGGGTTCCCCACTCCGGGGATGGTCAAAGCCGAGTACCCAGGAATGAAGAAAGATACGGTCAAACCCGAAGGGGACTTTCCTCCTGGGAGCATAAAGCTTATCCCCCACCAGGGGACAGCCTATGTGTCTCATGTGAACCCTGATCTGGTGGGTCCTTCCCGTCACAAGGTTACACCTGACCAGGGAAAATCCCCTTCTGCTCCAGATCACGGAGTAGTCGGTGACAGCGCTTTTCCCCGAGGAGGATATGGCCATCCTGTAGCGGTTCCTGGGGTTTCTCCCGATAGGCAGGTCTATTCTTCCAAGGGGTATTTTGGGAACACCCCACACCAGGGCCAAGTACTCCTTTCTAACCCGCCGTTCCTGGAAAGCCCTGGCAAGTATGTCGAGGGAGCGGTCGTTACGGGCCACCACCATCAGCCCAGACGTCGACGCATCCAACCGGTGGACTATCCCAGGTCGACCAGAGGCGCCCGATCCCGCTATCTCCGGAAATTTATGCAGCAGCCCATGGACCAGGGTCCCCTTCCAATGACCGGGGGAAGGGTGGACGATGAGGCCGGAAGGCTTGTCCACGACCAGGATATCTTCATCCTCCCAGACCACCCCGAAGTTCACCGGTTCCGGTATGATTTCCTTAACAGACCGTGGTTCCAGGGATACACTGATGGCCATGCCACTTCGGACTAGCAGCGAGGATCGGGCCCTCTTGCCCTGTTCGATCCGCACCTTTCCGTCCCTGATGAGAGCCTGGACCTGGGACCTGGTCCTGTCTAGTTTCCATGTCAAGAAGACATCGAGCCTTTCGCCATCCAGGTCCTCACCTACGACCAGCGAAAGGATCTCTTCTTCTCCCATGCCCTGCTCCTTTGATTAACCGGCGGTGTTCATCCGACCGAGGACACCCCGGCACCTGTCGCAGACCCCTTGTTCCGATACTTCCGGAGCCCACCTCCAGCATCTTGGGCACTTTTCTCCCGAAGCTTTACTTATGTTAAATTCCATGCCCGTCTCGGGGTCCTTCCACGAGAAACCGTCTTCTGCGAAGGCTTCCACAACGCGCAACGAGGACACTATCGACAGGGTAGTCCACTCATCCTCCGGCAGGAGCACCATCGGATCCTCCCCGGTTTTGCCCTTTAGCACCTCCACCCGGGCATCGAGCGAATGACCAATGATACCGGACGACCTTGCCGATTCAAGGGCTCTCGATATGACCCCCCTTTGATCGAGAATCTTCTCCCAGCGGCGGTCCAGTTCTTCGTCGAGGAGGGATGCGTCCACGGCGGGCCAATAGGAAAGAAAAACACTCTCGGGAAGGGAGGGATCCAAGTTTCTCATCTCCTGCCATACCTCCTCCGAGGTGAAGCTCAGCACCGGGGACAGCATCTCCATCAAGGCGCGAAGGATGATCCATAGGGCAGTCTGGCAGCTTCTCCTCGCCCGTCCGTCACGATCCTCCGCGTAAAGCCGGTCCTTTCGGACATCCAGGTAGAGGGCGCTCAAATCGTTGACGCAGAAATGATGGATCATATAGGCGGGGGCGTGAAATTCGAACTCGTCGAAGCCCTTTGTCGCTTTCCTTATCAGCCGCTGCGTCCCGGAAAGGATCCAGCGCTCGAGTTCAGGCATCTTCGTGAAGGGCACCCTATCCTTACACGGATCGAAGTCATTGAGGTTGCCCAGGAGGAAGCGGGCGGTGTTCCTGATCCTTCGGTAGGACTCCACGAGGTTGGACAGTATCTGGTCCGATATCCTTATATCGTTCCTGTAATCGGTTGAAGCTACCCAAAGGCGCAGGATATCGGCGCCGTACTTATCGATTATCTCCTGGGGAGCGATGACGTTTCCCAGGGATTTGGACATCTTCCTTCCCTCGCCATCCACGATGAAACCGTGGGTGAGGACCATATCGTAGGGGGCTCTCCCCCTCGTCGCCACCGAGGTCAGGAGAGAGGTCTGAAAATAACCCCTGTGCTGGTCGCTCCCCTCGAGGTAGAGGTCGGCGGGCCACTTGAGGTCCTTACGGGTGGCCAGCACCGCCGCGTGGCTGCAGCCGGAATCAAACCAGACGTCCATTATATCCGTCTCTTTCCTGAGTTGACGGCTCTTACAATGGGGGCAAAACGCCAGTTCCCCGAGGATCTCTTCCGGCGAAAGGCGCCACCAGCTGTTGGAACCCTTGCTGCGGAAAAGGTCCTGGACCTTCCTGATCCTCGTGGGGTCAGCTACTACACCCTTGCAGCCTTCGCAATAGAAAGCGGGTATGGGGACTCCCCAGATCCTCTGTCGACTGATGCACCAGTCGGATCGCTCCTTGACCATGTTGGCGATCCTTTCCTTGCCCCATTCGGGTATCCACTTGACCTGGTCGATCTGATCGAGGGTATTATCCTTGAAAGCATTGACTGCGACGAACCACTGATCGGTAGCCCTGAAAATGACGGGCTTCTTGCACCTCCAGCAATGAGGGTATGAGTGGGTCATCCTGCCGCTGCCGAGCAACCGGCCCCTCTCCCGAAGGGCGGCCAGGACCTTTTCGGAGCCCTCGTCGAGGGAGAGACCTCCCACGAGCTCCGTATCGGGCAGGAAGAAGCCCTTGTCATCGACGGGATTGAGTATGTCAAGGCCATATCGGATACCCGTCTCGAAGTCCTCCGCTCCGTGACCGGGAGCCGTATGGACGCAGCCGGTCCCCTGGTCGAGGCCAACATAATCGGCGAGGGCGAAAATGATCTCCCTGTCGTCGTAGAAGGGGTGCAGGGCACGGGCCTTGGCGAGATTTCGCCCCTTGACGGTGATGAGCGGTTCCCCGAACTCGAGGCCGGTCACGGATGAGACCTTCCTCCTGAGCGCCTGGGCCAAGATGTAGACCTTGCCATCGCGGGCGGGCACGAGGGAGTAATCGTAATCGGGATGGATCGCCACCGCAAGGCTTGCAGGGAGCGTCCAAGGCGTAGTGGTCCAGACGATGACATAGGCCTCCCCTCCGCCTATGGCCTCCTCCACCGCGCTGTTGCCCGAGGTTACCAGCGGGTAGGCCACGTAGACCGATGGCGAGGTTTCGTCTTCGTACTCTATCTCCGCCGCAGCGAGGGCCGTCTGGCAATCTATGCACCAGAAAACGGGTTTCCGGCCCTTGTACACAAGGCCCTTTTCAACCATGTCGGCGAAGACGCCGATCTGGGCCGCCTCGTACTCCGGCTTGAAGGTGATGTAGGGGTTCTCCCAGTCTCCAAGCACCCCGAGCCTCCTGAACTCCGACCTCTGGATATCGATATACTTCTCGGCGTAAGCCATGCATTGCTTCCTTAGTTCAACGGGGTCGATGGTCTCCTTTGACCGGCCGATCTCCTTGAGGACCCTGAGCTCGATGGGCAGACCGTGGGTGTCCCAACCCGGAACGTAGGGAGACTGAAAACCCTTCATCCATTTGTATTTTGGGACAAGATCTTTAAGGATCTTGTTGAAAGCCGTCCCGATATGGATGTCCCCGTTGGCGTAGGGGGGGCCATCGTGAAGGACGAACTTTTTTGCCCCTTCCCTCTCGGCCATCAGTTTTTTGTAAATCCCCTTCTCTTCCCAGAAAGAAATAATGCCGGGTTCCCTCTGGACCAGGTTAGCCCGCATGGGGAAAGATGTATTGGGAAGGTTCAAGGTATTCTTGTAATCGGTCGACACGCGCTGGATGCCTCCTTCTTTATTCAAAAAGGCCGCCGGCATGACCTGGCGACCTTCCTGGTTCAGGGATACTTTGGCCAGGATGGCGGGTGACCAGGCTGGCCCTAGGTTGTTTTCGTAGCCGCTGCCTCTTTTTTGAATCGGGCGGCCTGGAAGAAATGCACGAAGAGGAGCACGGCCAAGCCGACGGAGTCCGATCTCACGCCCGGTACCAGGAGACCCAGGGCTCCGGCCAGGGCCAAAATCCTGACCCACAGGGGCATCCTGGTCTTGTAAAAGCCTATGGTGCCCATCCCCAGGAGGAACACGCCCAGCAACGCCGTCCCTATGGACATGATGAACGGGAGGGCCTCAAAGTCGACCAAAACGAGCATGGGGTTGTAGACATAGATATAGGGCACCAGGAAACCCGCCAGGGCCAGCTTGATGGCGACCCAACCCGTCCTCATGGGGTCCGCCCCGGCAATGCCCGCCCCGGCGTAGGCGGCCAGCGCCACCGGTGGGCTCAAATCCGCGGCGATGCCGAAGTAAAGCACGAACATGTAGGCCGCCATGGGCGCCACACCCAGCTGCAACAAGGCGGGAGCGGCCATCGTGCTGGTGACGATGAAGTTGGCCGTCGTAGGGAGGCCGGCGCCGAGCAGGATGCAGGCCACCATGGTCAACAGCAGCGATACGATCAGGATCCCGCCGGAGAGGGTGATGATGGCGCTGGCGATGCGGAGCCCCAACCCTGTCAGGGTGGCGGTCCCCACCACTATCCCCACGGTTCCGCAGGCACAGGCCACTCCGAGGGCGCCCCTGGCCCCCGAATCCAGGGCTTCGACGAATTTTGTGAAGGTAACCCTGGTCTCCCTGTTCAGGAAGGACACGACCAGGGTGGCCAGGATGCCGTAGTAGGCCGCCTTCAAAGGAGTGTAACCGGCAAGAAGGAAGTAGATTATCGCGCCCAGGGGGATCAGGAGATGCCCCTTTTGCTTCATCAACGGAATTATCTTGGGCAGTTTTTCCCGGGGAAGCCCTCTGAGGCCTAGCCTGGTCGCTTCTATGTGCACCTGTACCATGACCGCGAAGTAATAAAGCAAGGCCGGAACAATGGCTGCGAGGGCCACCTGGATATAGGGTATACCCAGGAACTCCGCCATGATGAACGCCGCAGCGCCCATGACGGGAGGCATGATCTGACCCCCCGTGGAAGCCACTGCCTCTACGGCCCCGGCAAAATAGGGTTCATAGCCGACGCTTTTCATGAGAGGGATGGTGAACATCCCCGTGGTGCAGACATTGGCCACCGACGACCCCGAAATGGTCCCCAGCAGCCCCGAACTCAATACGGCCACCTTCGCTGGTCCCCCGGTGGAGCCCCCGGCAAGGGCTATGGAAAGGTCGATGATAAAACGCCCCATACCGGTTTGTTCAAGGAAGGATCCGAAAAGGATGAACATGAAGACGAAGGTCGAAGATACCCCCAGGGGGGTTCCAAACACTCCTTCGGTCCCCATGTACATGTGGTTGATGATCCTGGTTATATTGAAACCTCTATGGGCGAAAAGCGAGGGGAAATGCCTTCCGAAGTAACAATAAAAAAGAAAAAATATGGCGATCCCGGGCAACACGGGGTTGGATACCCTCCTGGTGGCTTCCAGCAAAAGGAGGATACCCAGTAATCCCGCGGTAATATCCATGGTCGTCGGAAGACCAGCCCTCATCACGATCTCATTGAAAAAGATCACATGGTAAAAGACCACGTAGGCAGCCACCCCGCCCAGGACAAAATCGTACCAGGGCACGGCATCCTTGCGGGCCTTGCCCGAAACAGGGTAGAGCATGTAGACCATGAAAAGGACCAGGGCCAGGTGAACAGCTCTTTGCTTGATGGCTAGCATGAGGCCAAACCCGGAGGTATAGAAATGGAAGAGAGAGAGGACAACAGCCGCCAAAAGGACCAGTTTCGCCTCCCATCCCGAGAGGGTCCTGGTCCTCGCCTCGGTGTCGAAACGCCTTCTTAGTTCGTCAAGGTCGATCTGCTCCTGTTCCGCCTCGGTGTTGTTCGCCTTGTCGAGGTCTATTTCATCGGTCTTGTCGGTCAAAAAAAAACCTCCCTGTCCTGTCGGCTTCTGTGGAAGCCTCGCTAAGGGGTGAAATTGCTGCGAATCAGGTCGATTCTACCACACCCTCACGATACGTCACAGATGCCGTTCTTTGGAAAGGGCCTCCCAAAAAGGCCTGGCACGTACGGAGAAATCCAATCTTCTGGATGGGTAAATCCTGAAAAGTTCATGGATCACCTGTAACCTCCCGGGGAGAATGAGGATGTTCCTGCCGAACCTTTCGTCGCCTACCCTGTAGTAAAATCTTTCCCAAGCGCTTCTTCCACCCCGGAATCGGAACCACTGTCCGCCCACGACCAACCTGCCGTTTCTGGGAATTACGATAGGAAGGCCGGCGTTCTGCGAGACCACCCGCTCTTCCCAGGCCCAGATCTTTCCCCCCACCACCCTGTAATCGTCTTCAACGGGGGTTCTCTCAACGGAGTGGATGTACCTCGTGGTGAAAGAATACCCCACCGGTATGGGACTTGAATGCAACACTGCTTCGCCATCAGAAATTTCCAGGATCGAGACGGGTGTGCAAGTCATGAACAGAAAAAGGGAAAATATAGTCGCGGCGAATGTTCGAGGTTTGATCTTCATCGTCTGCGCCTTCTCGGGAGATCGTGGTTTTATTCAACGGTGCCCTCCAGGAGGGAGACAAAACGGCAGTACTCTCCCCATTCATCGCTGTAACGACCGTCTTCCTTGACCCTGGTCAGGAGCCTCTCCATTCCGCCGGGGACAATCACGGGAATGACAATCCTTGCGTTCCGGGCCGTTTGCTCCATCAGGGTCGAAGGCACGGAGGTGGCGACCGCCGTCACGATGACACGGTCAAAAGGGGCTTCCTCGGGCAATCCGAGCTTCCCATCCCTGTGATAAACCTTGACCTGGTAGCCGAGTTCGTCCAGGAGAAGCGAGGCTGACCTGGCCAGAGAGGCGATCCGCTCAATGGTATGAACCTCCGCGCCCATCCAGGCGAGGATGGCCGCCTGGTAGCCCGACCCCGTGCCAATTTCAAGGACCTTCATACCGGCGTCGACCTCAAGCCGAGATGTCATCAGGGCCACCATATAGGGTTGTGATATGGTCTGGCCATTTTCCAGAGGGAGGGGGTTATCATCGAAAGCCCATTTCCTGAGCCTTTCGGGAACGAAAAGGTGGCGCGGGACGTTTCTGAACGCTTCAAGGATCTTATCGTCCCTGATACCCCTGACCTCGATCTGGGAAAGGACCATCCTTTCCGCTCTGGTTTCCCAGTCCTCCAAGGAGTCCACCTCGAGACCGATCAAGGTTTTCGAAAAAAGAGCCTTTATCCTTGCTCTCACGGGACGAAAAACGGTTGGCGGGCCTGAGGCGATTCGAACGCCTGACCTACGGCTTAGGAGGCCGTTGCTCTATCCTCTGAGCTACAGGCCCGTCGTTGAACGTTCGTAATATTACCATGGGATCATTACAACTTCAATGATCCCCTTGCGCCGATCAGGGACCGCAGCAGGCCATGAATCTCTTCGTCTCTTCTTCCGTTCCGCCCCATTCCGCCAAGGTGCTTCTCACGTCGGTCTTCATCTGCTCCACCAGCAGGGAAACGGCGGGGAAAGCTTTTTCCCTCCTGAGCCTCCTGAAAAAGAAAAGCGAAACCTCTTTCCCGTATAGTTCACCTCTGAAGCCGGGGATGTAAGCCTCGCACCTGGTCTCCCCCACGCCGGGGAAGGTCGGGTTCAACCCGATGTTGACCGCCGCTGGGAGAGCATCGGAATCGAAGGCAACCCCTCCGGCGTAAACGCCCCTGGCGGGCATCAATTTAATGCCGGGGAGTGAAAGGTTTATCGTCGGGAAACCGATCGTCCTGCCTCTTCCATCGCCGTGAACGACGACGCCCCTGATCATGAAGGGATGGCCAAGGTCCGTTGAGACATCGGCCAAATCTCCCTTGATAACGCGCTCCCTGATGAGCCTGCTTCCAATCTTTCTCCCGGAAGGGGTGGCAAGATGAGGAACGACCTCGACCTTCCAACCTCGCCTGGAGGCGAGTTCTCTCAGGAGTACCGCGTCACCCCGCCGATTCCTGCCGAAACGGAAATCCTCTCCCACGACAAGCCCCCTGATGAAAAGGTTGTCCTCCAGGAATCCAAGAAAATCATCGGGCTCCATCTCCGCCAAATCTTTGGAAAAATGCAACCTGACTATTTCCGGTATGCCCAGGCATTTCCCGAGGATGTCCTTTTCCGGCTCGGTGAAAAGGGGCAAAAAAGCTTTTCGGCCCAAAACGGACTGAGGATGGGGAAAAAAGGTCACCACGCACCAGGAATCGGAAATATTTCGCGAAAGGTTTTCCGCGGCCTTGAAGAGCCTCCTGTGCCCAAGGTGAAAACCGTCAAAGGATCCAACAACGGCTATCATTTTTTACGGTCCTTCCAGCATCAAGTTGGTGACGGGCTTGGCCAAGCCGGCGCCGCCTTCGGATTCGATCCGCGCGAAAGACACTATTTTCTTTCCAAAAATAAGGACGAACTCCCCGGTCCGATAACTACCCCAACCGCTTCGTGTCAGCTCCCCCACCCGTAAGGGACTCCCGGAGGCGATCGCCTCCTCCTCGCCACGGGAAGCCTGGTAGGATGTAAAACTGCTTGAAAGGAATGAAAGGGGAAGGATTCTCTCCCCGAGGGAAGTGGATTCCATCGAGGCCATGTCATCGCTGGACAAGGCATCGGCCACAAAAAAGGGGCCGAGGGATTCCCTCTGGAGGCTTAAAACAGTGGCTCCGCATCCGATAAATTCTCCAAGATCCCTTACGATGCTTCTGACGTAGGTACCCTGGTGGCAATTTATCTTCAAGGGCACATCCCGCCCTTCCATTATGGGGCCGGTCCTCCTGAGGGACGTGATCAGCACCGGCCTCGCGGCCAGCTCCACATCGTAACCCTTCCTTGCCATCAAGTGAGCCCTCCTGCCTTTGACCTTGACCGCCGAAAAGGCAGGTGGGACCTGGTCCCTGTGGCCGTAAAGGGAAAACAGGGCCCTGTCGACATCCTCCTCATCGACCTCGCCAATATCACCAGCGGAAATTACCTCGCCGGAAAGGTCATCGGTGTCCGTCCTCATTCCCAGGCGTGCCGTGGCCAGGTAGGTCTTGGGCAGCATCATCACGAAACGGGAAGTTCTCGTGGCCCTTCCGATCAGCAGGACGAGAACCCCGGAAGCCCCCGAATCCAGGGTGCCCCCATGGCCCACCCGGGCCTTGCCGCCCAGGATCTTTTTTGCCAGGTTGACGCATTGGGTACTTCTTGTGCCCGGCATCTTGTCAATGATCAGAAATCCCGATCTCATCCAGATCCTCCAGCCTCCTGATGAAAGCCTCGAGTGATCTTTCCGGGTTATCCTCCATCTTGCACCCCGACGCGCGCTCGTGGCCGCCTCCACCCCAGAGGGCTGCTATCTTCCTGGCGTTTACGGGCTCTTTTGTCCGGATGCTGACGCGACAGTATCCCTCGTCCTCCTGGAAAAGGGCGGCGATCTGAACGCCGCTGACGGAGAGCAAGGTGTTTACCAGGTTCTCCGTGTCGTCCCTCCCAGCTCCAAGGGCGGTCAGATCCTCCCTCGACAGGTAGGTGACGCAGACCCGACCGTCCAGGTGAAGGGTGGCCCGGGAAAGCCCTCTTCCCCAAAGATGGATCCCTTCCAGGGAACGGTTTTCATAAACCATCCGGAAGATCCTGGAAGGTTTGCCTCCTCGGCCCACCAGGTCCGCCGCGACCCTTAACGTCCTCTCATCCGTCGAAGGAAACCGGAAAAAACCCGTATCGGTAGTAATGGCCGTGAGCAGTGATTCGGCCACTTTCGTGGAGATCTCCCACTGTGCCGCAAGGAAAAGGTCATGGACCATCAAGCCCACCGAAGAAGCCCCTTCGTCGACCCAGTTCAGCGACCCGAACCTGGTATTGTCGCCATGATGATCTATATTGATGACAACGGCCTTTTCACCGGGGGACGGAAGTCCTTCCAGGGTCCTTTCGGGGTTGCTCGTATCCAACACGATTACGGCCAAGTAGGCTGAACGCACGCTGCTTTCGAGAGACGCCGCGGCGACATACCTTTCATGAAAGGGCAAAAACCCGTACACCCTGGGGAAAGGGTCAGGGCCGTACCACGAACACTTCTTACCCATGGACGCGCCCTGGAGGAAAAGGGCGCTCCCGCAACCCAACGTATCGCCGTCGGGTTTTTCATGGGCCACGATGATCCATTCCGGCACACTTTCAAGGAGGCTGACCATCCCGTGAAGGTCCTTCAACAGCCGGCATCCTCCGTTTCTTCCTCTACTTCGGGGAGGTCCAGGCTGTCAAGTATATCCTCTATGACCTGGGCCCGGTCCTCGGTGGCATCGTATATGAAATGGAGTTCCGGCACTTGCCTTAGCCGCATACTTTTCCCGAGCATGGACCTCATCACTCCCGCGGTCCTGTTGAGCGATACCTCGACATTTTCGCGGCTTCCCGGGGTAAGAGCCCTGAAATAAACCTTGGCGTGTGAAAGGTCTTTGCTGCAGGAGACCTCCGAAAGCACGGCCTCCTTTAAGGTATCATCCTTGATCCTCGTCCTTATCAGGTCCGAGATCCTGCGTAACAGCTCCCTGTTTATCCTTTCAATCCTGAAAGTCGTCATATCTTTTTACCTCTTTCTTCTCGCGTACCAGAAAGAAGTCCCCCTTTTCTTCCATTGAACGGACCAGGCGCATCAACGAGTCGATCCTTTCTTCAGCCCCGGAATGGGACGACGACAGGGCGGAAAAGGCCAGGAAACCTTCCTGGCAGGACCCATCGGGTCCGAGATCCGCGGCGGAGACGTTGAACCTGCTCCGCGCCTTTCCCAGGATGGACCTCGTCACCTGCCTCCTGTCCTTCAGGCTGGCGGCTTCAGGTATCTTGAGATGAACAAATAACATGCCGCAGAAGGCGGCCCGTTCCCTCATCTTTCCAGGGTTCTCCTTTCCTCTACCAGTTCAAAGGCTTCAACCGTATCCCCTTCCTGGAAATCCTGCTGGTTTGAGAAGCTCATGCCGCATTCATACCCCGCGGATACTTCCCTGGCATCGTCCTTGAACCTCCTGAGCGCGGAGAGGCTGCCTTCCCAAAAGACCACGCCGTCCCTGATCAGCCTTACCTTCGCTCCCCGCTTGATCACCCCGTCGGTCACATAGCAACCGGCTACCTTCCCGGCCTTGGGAACCTTGAAGATCGCCCGGATCTCGGCCTGTCCCAGGACATGCTCCCGGAGAGTAGGCGCCAACATGCCCTCGAGGGCGGCGTGCACATCCTCGATTACATCATAAATTATCCTGTAAAGCCTGATCTGGACCCCCTCGTCTTCCGCGATCCTCCTGGCGTTGGGGTCGGGCCTGACGTTGAAGCCGATGATAATGGCGTTCGAGGCTGAAGCAAGCATAACATCCGACTCGGAGATCCTTCCGACACCCTCATGGACGAACTGGATGCCCACTTCGCTGGTCTCGATCTTCTTCAATGAAGCCTTAAGGGCTTCCAGCGACCCCTGGACATCGCACTTGAGGACCACGGAGAGGACAGGGGTCTCCTCCATCTGCATGCGGTCGTACATTTCCTCGAGGGTGATCTTCTTCGGGGGGGCCGCTCCCGCCCTTTTCCTGGCGGCCTCCCTGTCACTGATAGCCTGGCGGGCCTCCTTTTCGTTTTTGGCCCGGGAGAACAATTCTCCCGGCTGGGGCACCGCCGAGAACCCCAGTATCTCCACCGCCGTGCTGGGACCGGCCTCATCGGTCTGGTTCCCGGCATCGTCGATCATGGCCCTGATCCTTCCCCAGGCTGAATCGGTCTGGACGACATCTCCCCTTCTCAGCGTGCCCTGCTGGACCAGGACGGTGGCCACCGGCCCCTTGCCTTTATCGAGCCTCGCCTCGATCACGATCCCCTCGGGTGAAACCGTGGGATCGGCCTTGAGCTCAAGCAGATCGGCCACGATGAGGACCATCTCCAGGAGTTGATCTATTCCATGACCGGTTACAGCCGAAATATCTACGGCGATGGTGTCCCCGCCCCACTCCTCGGGGACAAGCCCGTGATCCGATAATTGTTGCCGGACGCGGTCGGGTCGGGCCTCGGGTTTATCGACCTTGTTGACCGCCACCACGATCGGCACCCCCGAAGCCTTGGCATGATTAAGGGCCTCGATGGTCTGGGGTTTGACGCCGTCGTCGGCCGCAACCACCAGGATCACGATGTCCGTGGCCTGGGCTCCCCTGGCCCTCATAGCCGTGAAGGCTTCGTGCCCGGGCGTGTCCAGGAAGACGATCCTTCTTCCCTTGTGGACCACGGTGGAAGCGCCTATATGCTGGGTGATGCCTCCCGCCCCGGCCTCGGTGATCCTGGTTTTCCTGATGTAATCAAGAAGGGTGGTTTTTCCGTGGTCAACGTGTCCCATTACGGTTATTATGGGGGCTCTCTCCTGGAGATTCTCGCCCTTGAAAACCGGTTTCTTGGTTAAAACAGCACTATCCTCCAGTACTTCTTCGTCGTCGGCCACGATCTCAAAACCGAGTTCGGCGGAGAGGACCTCGAGAATCTCATCGGTTACCGGAGAATCGGCCGGGATCATGTGGCCCGAGGAGACGAGGATCCTGACGAGTTCACCGGCTTTCTTATCCAGCAGGGTCGCCACCTCGTTTATCGGGGCCCCCCTGGGGACGACCACCCTTTTTGGAGGTTTCTCATCCACGGCAGGTTTCTCGCTTTTTTCGAGGAGGGCGTCTTCCACCAGTTGTGCGGTTTCGGATTCTATGGAGTTCATATGATTGTTGACCTCTATACCGAGGTCCTTCAGAAGATTCATCATTTCCTTGTTTGTCTTTCCCAGCATCTTTGCCAGTTCATAGACCCTGATCTTACTCATATCTATCGACCTCCCCGGCCACAAGCTTCTCTATCTTGTCCGACAGTCCCCTACCGAGGGGCAGGCCAATGATCTGGGTCCGCCCCGTCGAAATCATACTCCCCAATTCTTCTCTGCCCAGAGATGGCAAGACCGCGATACGGCAAGCTCCTCTTCTCCTGTAACCTTCGATCATGGATCTCACGTTAGGAGAATGGTCGCCGGAAAGTATCACCAGGAGCCTGCTCCCTTTTTTGAGTTCAGCCCTGACGGCATCCTGCCCCGTGAAAAGCATACCCGCTTTCCGCGCGATCCCGAAAAGGCCGGGTAATTTTTCATTCAATGCCTTCGCCCCCCGGGGAATCGGAAGCACCGTTCTCCTTCAGGAGGGTCATCAGCGATGCCACAAGTTCTTCAGGCACCTTGACCTTGAGGGACCGGGAAAGCTGCTTCCTTTTCAAGGCCCGTTCGAGGCACTCGAGTCTTCGGCAGATGTAAGCCCCCCTGCCGGGAGTCTTCCCTGGAAGATCGACCACGACCTGGCCATCGGGGCGCCTGACGATCCTCAACAAATCCCTTTTAGGGAACTCTCCTCCGCAACCCGCGCAGGTCCTGGGTCTTTTCCTTTTTTCATGGCCGGCGCCGGCTCCCGTCACGACTCAGCCTCTTCGGGGTTGACCAGTTCATCGAAAAGGTCTTGGAGGGTCGGCAACTTTTCAGGTTCCAGGACCTTGATATCGATTTTCCACTTGGTAAGGCGCGCCGCCAACCTGACATTCTGTCCGGCTTTTCCTATGGCCAGGGAGAGATGATCGGGCCTGACGAAGACCTGGACCGATCTCTCCTGCTCCAGGACCGGTTCGACCTTCAGGACCCGGGCCGGCGACAGGGCATTCCTGATGAAAGCCAGGGGGTCGCTGCTCCATACGACTACGTCGATCCTTTCACCCCCGAGTTCCTTGCTTATGGATTTGATCCTGGCCCCGCCGCTGCCGATACAGGCACCCACGGGATCCACGTTCTGGTCCAGGGTGGAAACGGCCACCTTGGCCCTCACGCCGGATTCCCTGACGATCTCCTTGATCTCGATGGTCCCCTCCCTCACCTCGGGTATCTCCAGTTCCAGGAGCCTCCTCAGCAGCCCGGGGTGACTCCGGGAAACGATTATCTTGGGTCCCCTCGTAGTTTGCCTCACCTCTACGAGATAAAACTTCATCCTGCTTCCCAGGGCATAGGATTCTCCCACGATCCTCTCCTCCCTGGGCAGGATGGCCTCCGTCCTGTCGTTGAGCCGAACCAGGACCTGTTCGTCCTCCGATTTGAAGACCACGCCATTGATGAGATCACCGATCTTGTCGGAGAACTCCTCGTAGATGATCTGCCTCTCGGCATCCTTCAGCCTTTGTATGATGACCTGCCTGGCGGTCTGGGCCGCTATACGGCCAAACTTTTCAGGCTCGACCTCCACCCGGACAATATCCCCAACCTCAAGGTCATTAAAACCCAGCCTGGCGGCGTCCTCAAGGGTCAGCTCCGTATCGGGGTCGCTGACCTCTTCAACGATTTGCCTGACTTCGTTGATGGATATCTCCCCGCTCTCGAGGGCCACGTATACCTCAACATTCTGGTTGCCTCCCCTGTACTTGCGGTAGGCCGATACCAGGGCCGCCTCCAGTCCCGAGGATATGACCTCCAAGGGCAGGTTTCTCTCCTGCGTTATCTGCTTCAGGGCTCGAAGGAAATCGCGTCCCAGCTGCATTACTGCTGCCCCCTTTTCTTCTTTCCCTTGACATCGGTCCTGGCCTGGCCAGGCATTTCAAAGACGAGATTAGATCTTGAAATGTCAACGAAGGGGATGTTGACCTGCCCCAATTCGTCGTCATCGAAGAGAACGACCTCACCGGAGGTCGCCACGATGGTACCGGTCAGGTTCTTGCAGTCATTGACGCTCTCCTTCAGCCTGATCCTCGCCCTCTTTCCCGCGAAGCGCTCGAAGTCGGACATCGTTATCAAGGGCCTCTCGACGCCGGGAGAACTCACCTGGAGGAAGTACCTCTCGGGAAGCCCAGGATCGAAGTCGTCGAGTATTCTTCCGAGTTTCCTCGAAACGATCTCACAATCCTTCACGTTGATGCCCCCCAGGCTATCGATCAATACCCTGAGCACGGGACGGCCGTCTTCCAGGGCCAGTTCCGACAGGACGTACTCGTAACCGGTGGCCTCCACCAGTTCCCTGATGGAACCGTGCATCCTGCGCATGGTTTCCTTTTCAATCTGTCTTGCCATCTTCAAACCATCACCTGCCGCGAATCCTTTGCTTGGGAAACATCTTAAAAGCGGATAAAAAACAAAGAGCAGGATTTCCCTGCTCTTCGCCCGTCCGAACCTTTAAGGCGGTTCACCTCGAACAAGTATACCACGCCTTAGAATTCTTTTACAACAAAAGGAATGAGTCCTGGAGGATTGGGATCCTTCGACTTTATTCCATCCGGTAATTCGGGGCCTCCTTCGTAATTACGACATCATGGGGATGGCTCTCCTTGACGCCGGCGCCGGTTATCCTGACAAAGGCAGCCTTCCTTCGCAGTTCCTCGATATCGGAGGCTCCCACGTAACCCATGCCGGACCTCAGGCCCCCTACGAGTTGATAGGTGATGGCGCTCATGGGCCCCTTGTAGGGCACGAGACCCTCGATCCCTTCGGGAACGAGTTTTTCCTCCGTCTGGCCCTCCTGGAAGTAACGGTCCTTGCTCTCCCCGATGCTCATGGCCCCGAGGGAACCCATCCCCCGATAACTCTTGAAGGACCGGCCCCGGTAGATGACCACCTCGCCGGGACTCTCGTCGGTGCCCGCGAAAAGCGATCCCACCATCACCGAATCGGCTCCGGCGGCGATGGCCTTGACCACATCGCCGGAATAGCGGATCCCGCCATCGGCGATGACGGTCTTTCCTCTGGAATGGGCCACGGCAGCGACTTTTATGATCGCCGAAAGTTGGGGAATCCCTATCCCGGCGATCACCCTGGTGGTGCATATCGATCCGGGACCCACCCCGACCTTGGCGGCGTCGGCGCCCGCGTCGATCAGGGCCTCGGCCGCCTCCCCCGTGGCGATATTGCCCCCCACCAGGGCCACGTCGGGGAAGTTCCTCCTGATATGTCTTATGGTCTCCACGACGGACTTGGAGTGTCCGTGGGCCGTATCCACGACGAGGACATCGATGCCGGCCTCCACCAGGTTCCCTGCCCTTTCCAGGGCGCCCTCTCCGACCCCCAGGGCCGCCCCGACTCGGAGCCTGCCTCGGGAATCCTTGGAGGCCTTGGGAAAGTCCCTGGCCTTCTGGATATCCTTAATGGTGATCAGGCCTTTCAGTATCCCCTCACGGTCGACGATGGGCAATTTTTCGATCTTATGCTTCATCAGGATCTTGGTCGCGCCTTCAAGATCGGTCCCTACGGGCGCCGTGACCAGGTTTTCATGGGTCATCACCCTGCTGATGGGCTGCTGGTAATCGGTGATGAACCGGAGATCGCGGTTGGTTATTATCCCTACCAGTTTCCGTCGGCCATCGACTATGGGAACTCCCGATATATGGTAATGGTCCATGAGTTCCACCGCGTCCCTGACAAGATCGTCGGGGTGTAGGTAAAAGGGGTCCACTATGACCCCCGACTCGGAACGTTTTACCTTGTCCACCTCGGCTACCTGCTTTTCGCAATCCATATTGCGGTGGATGATGCCTATACCGCCTTCCCTGGCAAGGGCAATGGCCATGCGGCTTTCGGTAACCGTATCCATGGCGGAGCTGCAAAAGGGGATATTGAGGCTGATATCGGAGGTCAGGCAGGAAGAGACATCGACCTGGGAAGGCATCACCTCGCTGTAGGAAGGCACCAGGAGCACGTCGTCGAAGGTCAGGCCATCTCCTATTATCCTCATTTCGGGCCCGTCCATAGGGCACCTCCTCTTGTTATGAAATTTATCACGCCGATCGGTCCTTGGACCCCGTTGGCAGAGAGTCTATACGAAAGACCCCTCGTTGGGCAACTGTTTTTCTTCCCTTTTACGATCCCCATCCTCCGGATCCAACAGCGACCCGGGGACTCCTTCTTTGCGGGAAATGCGGGCAAGAGCCCAGCACCTCATCGCCTCTCCTCTTCCGACATCACCCGTCCTTTCGCCCGATTTGAACTTGAGGGAGACCCTACCCTCTCTCCCCCTGAAAAGGACCTCTGAAAGGCTGTCACGGATTTGACCGTGCAGAGACGCAAGTCTCGGCACCTGGGCGTTGACGACGACATCGATCGACAAAACCCTGTAACCCGCCTGGCGAAGCATCTCCACGGCCTCTTCGAGAAGGTCAAGGCTCCGTATGCCCTTGAAACGCTCTTCCGACGAGGGGAACAGGGTACCTATGTCGGGCAGCCCCGCTGCTCCGAGGATGGCGTCGGCCACGGCGTGACAAAGAAGATCGCCGTCGGAATGGCCCGAGAGCCCCAACGAAAAGGGAATCCTGATTCCCCCGAGCACCAGGGGTATCCCGGGAGCGAGCGGGTGGACATCGAATCCCAGGCCTGTTTTCTCGACCGTGGTGCCTCTTGCGATCCTGCGAGCCATTTCCAGGTCTTCCCTGAACGTGATCTTGAAGTTCAGGGGGTCGCCCATGACCCAGCCTAGCTCCCGCCCGGAAGCCAGCCAGGCTTCGGCTTCATCATTGATCTTGCCCCGGGTCTCTTCCAGTGCGTTTTTAATCTCATCCCGGCGGTAAACCTGGGGGGTTTGGGTTGCTACGAGACCATCGCGGGGCATGCTCCCGGTGATGACGCCTTCCTTGGTCAGTTTAAGGGCATCCGTCACCGGCAGAACCGGGATGGCTGAACCCCTCTCAACAGCCTTGTCCATGAGACGTTGGCATAACTTCACCGAGGCGAAGGGACGGGCGGCATCGTGGATCATCACCATCTCTTCTCTCGAAGCCTCGAGTCCCCTGAGGACGGAGTCCTGTCTTGTCTTTCCGCCGGCTACGATGTCCAGGTCCAATTTGTCTCGAAACCCCGCGTCCACTTTTTCGAAAAGGAATTCCATTCCGGGGGGTGCGACGAGTACCACCTGGTTCACCCCGGCGTCTTTCAACTCCAGGGCGGTCCTGGCGGACCATTCCCAGAGGGGTCTCCCCCCCAGTTCCTCGAACTGCTTTGGAGATCCCCCAAATCGTTGCCCCATGCCGGCGGCCACGATAAGGAAGGACCATCCTCTCACGGGCGCACCTCTTTCCTGATCCTGCCGAAGACCATCCTGCCCGCCGATGTCTGGAGCATCGATGTCACTACCACCTCTACCCTTTTCCCTATGTAGTCCTCGCCGTTTTCAACGACGATCATGGTCCCGTCATCGAGGTAACCCACTCCCTGCTGGGGTTCCTTGCCCTCGCGCAGGACATCGACGGTAATGGATTCCCCGGGGAGCAGCGTGGGTTTCATGGCGTTGGCCAGTTCGTTGACGTTGAGGACGCTGACACCCTGGATCTGGGCGATCTTGTTTAAATTGTAGTCGGTGGTGATAACCTTGGCGTTTATTTCCTTGGCCAGGGCTACCAGGCCTTCATCGACGGAACCCACATCGAAATCCTTCAGAGTCACTTCCAGGATCTGAACGGTGACTTCGGAGAGCTGCCGCAGCTCGTTGATGATGTCGAGTCCCCTTCTTCCCTTGGTTCTCCTGGTAGGATCCGAGGAATCCGCGATGGCCTGGAGCTCGTTCAAGATGAACCTGGGCAGGATGAAGGGCCCTTCGAGGAAACCCGTCGCCGCGATCTCCAGTATCCTCCCATCGATGATGACGCTCGTGTCCAGGAGCTTGACGGCAGGTCTTTCATTACCAGGCTCGATGGCCAACTCCGTGAGGTTGTTATCCCCGCTTTCCTTCGTCCTTTTGCCCCTGATGCTGAAACGCTGCTTCAAACCTCCTATCGAGCTCCACATTCCGTGGATCTCTTCCTTTCTTTTCAGGAAGAGGGTAGCTCCCAGGTAGCCGAGAACGACATTGAGCAGCACCGCCATGTAGCTGCCGACAACGGGCAGGTCGGCAAAGGGAAGGGCGGCCAGGTTGGCCACGATGAGGCCGGCGATCAGGCCGGCCAGGGCGACGGAGATATCGTGCCAACTGAGGGTTTCAAGGTTCTTTTCAAAGGATAATGCTATAAAGCCGAGTAATCTCACGAAAAACGGTGTTATCAGATAACCAATAAGGGCAAAAAGTAATACTCCGAAAAAAAAGGGAATAAACGAAAAGTGGAAAGCTCCCTTCGGCCACCATTCCTGCAAAACAGCTATCCTGACCACCTGGTAGCCCGCCACGCCTCCAAGGAAGATGAAGATTGCCCTTGCCAGGTAAAGCATCAGTTTAACTATTCCATCGGCCATGTTCTCCCTCCTTTCTATCCTCTTATTTTTCGTACCGACCTACATCGACCCTCGACTCTATTGAGGCGTGCAGGGTAACCCGGTCGGCGTAACCAATGGTCCCTCCGAGGGGCAAACCGAAGGCGAGCCTGGTTATCCTCGGCTCCATTGATTTCAGCGAGTCAAGTACGGCGTAAAAGGTCAGATCCCCCTCGACGCTCGGGTTCGTCGCGATAATAACCTCCCTGAAGCCTCCTTCCTGCACGTACTTTCTAAGCCTGGCCAACTTCTCCGGTGGGAGGTCCTCTCCGTCCATGGGAGAGACCCTGCCGCCGAGGATAAAATAAAGCCCTGAAAAAACCCCGGCCTGCTCCAGGGAGAGCATGTCCTCGACGCTCTCGAGGACGCAAAGGACGCCCCTGTCACGAAAGGGGTCGGAACAGACGGGGCAGGGATCCTCGGTGGTCAAGTTACCGCAGATCGAGCAGAAAAAGGTGTTCTCCCGCATGAGGGAAATGGTGGACGCCAGTTCATCGGAGAACTCTCCAGGCTGTTGCAGGAGAAAAAGGGCAAACCTCCTGGCGGTCTTGTCCCCTACGCCGGGGAAGCGGGAAAAGAGCTTCATCAGCCTTTCGACGGGCTCTGAAATCGGCAAAACAGGCCTCCTAACCTATCCCGGGAATACCAAGGCCCGCTCCGAACCTTCCGAGCCTCGACTGGGCCAGTTCCTTGCTTTTCCGGGAAGCATCGTTTAGGGCCGCGAGAAGCAGGTCCTCCAGCATTTCTTTTTCTTCGGGATCGATAACCTCCGGCTCCAGGGTGATGTCGACGACTTCCCCCTGGCCTGTGGCCACGACCTTGACCATGCCTCCTCCGGACACGCCCTCGACCCTTTCCCGGGCCAGTCCCTCCTGGATTTTGCCGATCTCGGTCTGCAACTTCTGCGCCTGTTTGAGCATCTGTTCCATATTCATCGTTTTATAATCATCCTTCCATCCAAAAACGTTGTCCGTCTTTTGATGTTACCCCTCAACGGGTTTTTTACAAAGGGCCCGGTCGATTTCCGCCGGAGAAGGTATGGCGGCCTGTTCAGTCCTGGACGGTTCTTTCGCGCCGACGGGCCGCGGAGGTGGCGCCCCTGGTCGAGGTCTTTCTTTTTTTGAGCATCACCCTGACGGAGTGGGCCTCGTCCCTTTCCCTTTCAGCCAGGGCCAGCCTTATGCGCTTTTCCTGCGCCTCCAGCCCGGGAAGCAGTTCCTGCTCGAGGTTGTTGACCTTCCTCCTGGTCTTCTCGAACTCCAGTTCCAGCGCATCCAGCTTGGACTTGAGGTTGATATACCTCCACAGGAGCGGTTCTATCCTGACGAGGGTTTCAAGCAACTCATCCACGTGCAGGGAAGCCAGGGCCGGGTCCATGAGCAAACCGCCCAGCAGCCTCCCCCTTTCCTCGTCCTCGGGATAAAACTGGGAATACCTGCATCCCATGAGGGCATGCCTGGCGATCCTGACCCTCCTTGGCTCGACCCCCCACAAGAGCAGGGTCTTCACCGATTCCCCCTCGAAAAGCCTGACCAGGGCATAGGCATAGGAGACAAAGGCGATCATGCCCTCCACCTCCTTGCTCATGGCCCGAAAGGCGGTCCGGTCGGCTTCTATCTCCTTGAAGAGCGCTTCCTTTTTTCTTTCCAGGAGGGAGCATCCGAAACGCATATTTTCGATCTGCCGGGATATTTCGATCCTTTCGCTCCTGGAAACCGGGGTGTCATTATCCATCAAACCGGACCCTCCTTATCTCCTCCATGAGGTCATCGGGGATCCTGTAAAGTTCCTCGTCGGGCAGCACGGAGAGAGCCCTCATCGCCAAAGCCAGCGACTCCTCCATGGTAAGGGGGTTATTCCCCTGGTTTAGGAAAACCCTTTCAAAGGCCGAACCGAAACGGAGGTAATGGAGCTCGGTCTCCGTCAACCCCTCATCACCTACAATGAGTCTCAGCCTGGAGACCTCCCTGGACCTGGCATAGGAGGCAAAAAGCTGATCGGCCACCCGGCGATGACCCGCGAAGGTTCTTCCCTCGCCGATGCCCTTGTTCATGAGCCTGCTGAGGCTCGAAAGGACATTGATCGGAGGGTAGACGCCCCTGGCCTGCAGACCCCTGTCAAGCACAATCTGCCCCTCGGTTATGTACCCCGAGAGGTCGACCACGGGGTGAGTAATATCGTCCCCGGGCATGGAGACGATGGGGATCTGGGTTATGCTGCCCTTCAACCCCTTTACGCACCCGGCTCTTTCATAGAGACTGGCGAGGTCCGAGTAAAGATAACCAGGAAAACCCCTTCTCCCTGGAGCCTCCTCCCTGGCGGCGCTCACTTCTCTTAGGGCTTCGCCGTAATGGAGCATGTCCGTCATTACCACGAGGACGTCGTAACCGCGGTCAAAGGCGAAGTATTCCGCTATCGTCAGGGCGATCCGGGGTGCCAGGAGTCTTTCCACGGCGGAATCGCTCGCCAGGTTGACGACGAAGACGCCGTTGAAGAGGGCCCCCGATTCCTCGAAGGAATCCCTGAAGAAACGCGCTTCCCTTTCGGTTATTCCTAGGGCGGCGAAGACGACCAGGAACTGTTCCGGGTTTCCCGGGACATGGGCTTGCTTCACCACCTGGGCGGCGATCTCGTTGGCGGGCAGACCCGACCCTGAGAATAGGGGCAACTTCTGTCCTCTCACAATCGTATTGAGAAGGTCTATCGAAGCGATGCCGGTTTCAACGTATTCGTTGGGGCCGGCTCTCATGGCGGGATTGAGGGGAGAACCCGTGATGGGAGTCTCCTTTTCAAAGCAGGGGAGGGCTTTCCCACCCCTGGGGTTGCCGCGGCCATCAAGGGTCTGCCCCACCAGGACCTGGCCCAGGCGGACCTTGACCACGTCTTTCTCGAACCATACGATGCAGTCACCGGCGTTGAGGCCCAAGGTTCCCTCGAAGACCTGGACGGCGCAGATATCACCGTCGACCTGCAGAACCTGGCCGGTCCGCCGCCCCCGGTTGGTCTCGATGGCGACCAGTTCACCCAGGGCCGCCTTCCTCGCGTTGGAGACGAAGAGCAGGGGACCCGATATTCCGCTTATGGACCTGGTTCCCTCCCTGTAAAGGACCATTTCAGGAGCCCTCCGGCCCTGTGAAGGACTGGGCTATCTCTTCCAGCCACGGCAGGGATACTTTTTCAAAATCCTCGACGGGCGTGCCCCTCAGCGAAAGGACCCGGCGCAAAAGCCCCAACTCCTGGACCTGCTGGTGCAGGACCCCCTTTTCGATCTCATCCCTCACCAGGCAATGGAGATCCTTCAGGGCCTTAGTGAACCATGCCTGTTGTTCCAGTGCGTTGAAAGCGTCATGGGGATCAAAGGCGTTTTGCTGAAGAAAGGCTATCCTCACGATCTCGCCCATCTCCAGGTCCCATTTGTCCAGTTCCGAAAGGGCATCCCTGCCCACGATCTGCACGAGGGAGAGAAGTTCCGTCTCCCGGTCGAGCAGTTCCCTGAGGAAAGAGGCGCCATCCTTCCACTTCGGTCCAAGGGTCCCAAGGAAGAATGGCTCCAGGGCTCTTTCGTAGAGGGAATAACTCTGCTTCCAGTTGACCGAGGGGAAATGCCGGCCCTCGGCGAGCCTCTTGTCGAGGGCCCAGAAAACCCCGGATAACCTCAAACTGGCCTGGGTGACGGGTTCCGAGAAGTCTCCCCCGCCGGGAGAAACGGCGTTGAATATCGTGATGGAGCCCTTCCGTTGGGGTTCACCGAGGACCCTCACCCTCCCGGCCCTCTCGTAGTATTGCGCGAGCCTGGACCCGAGATAGGCGGGGTAGCCTTCTTCACCGGGCATTTCACCCAGGCGGCCGGAGATCTCCCTCAGGGCTTCGGCCCAGCGGGAGGTGGAATCAGCCATCAGGGCCACGTCAAGCCCCATGTCGCGGAAATACTCCGCTATGCTCATCCCGAGGTAAATGCTGGCTTCCCTTGCGGCCACGGGCATATTGGAAGTGTTGGCGATGAGGACCATCCTCTCCATGAGGGACCTGCCGGTGTGAGGATCTCTGAGGTAGGGGAATTCCTCCAGTACCTCCGTCATCTCGTTGCCCCTCTCGCCGCACCCGATATAAACGACAACTTCGGCATTGCACCCTTTGGCCAGGGATTGCTGGATGACCGTCTTGCCGGTGCCGAACCCCCCGGGTATGACGGCTGCCCCGCCAAGGGCGACGGGGAACAGGGTATCCAGCACCCTCTGCCCCGTAATAAGTGGTTCCGAGAAGGGGAGCCTCTCAACACAGGGACGGGGTGTCCTGACGTACCAGCGTTGGCAGAGGTTGATCTCCTCCCCGTTTTCGAGGATACAGACGGCCTCATCGACGGTGGCTTCCCTTTTGGAGGCGGTTATTTCCCTGATCCTTGAATCACCCGACCCCAGGGGAACCATCACGAGGTGTTTAAAATCCTTGCCCTCCTCGACGAAGCCTAGGGCATCACCGGGAGAGACGGGGTCTCCAACCTCCTTCAGGGGAGAGAAAACCCACCTGGCTTCAGGATCGAGGCTTCTCGAGAAAAAACCTCTTTTGACGAAAAAGTCATCGGCCTCCCCGGAAGAAAGGCCCCTGAGCGGTCGGCCTATACCATCGAGGACGCTGCCAAGGAGCCCTGGGCCCAGGTCTATACCCAGCGGTTCCCCGGTGAATTCGACGGGTTCGCCGACGCGGACGCCGTCGATCTCTTCGTAGACCTGGATATCCACTTCCTTTCCGTCGATCCTGATCACTTCTCCCAGGAGCCGCTCCGATCCCACCCTCGCGACCTCGAAGTTGGAGACCGGCGCGGTCGAATCCGCCCGGATCACCGTTCCCGCCAGGCACCTGATCCTTCCCATGTTGGACATGACGCTCACTCCCGCCCTTTAAGACTGCCCTTCAGGGAGGGCATTTCCACCCAGACCGGGTCCGATAGCTTCGCCTTCCTCTTGTAAAACTCCGGGATGCTCTCGGCCCAGTCCGATTCGACGAGGACAAAAGCGACCTCTTTTCCCTGGAGTTTCTGGAAACAGGCGGGAAAATCCTCGGGTCCTTCGCAAACCACGGCCTCGAGGCCCAGGAGGGACCAAAGTTCCACGAAGGGTTGTCTTCCAAGCACGTATCCGTTGCCGTAATTCTCTTTTGCCACCGAGGGTCACCCCGCAAGGATCAACTTGTTCAGTATGGCGTCCCCTTCGAAACCCATGGACACCCCGACTACCAGCGAGTCCAGGTTTTGCCATTCCACCAGTTGGTGGGCGATGAAAGCCAGGGCCACTTCGATGCCCAGTGGATCCTTTCTTCTCTGGGAGATCTGCCATCGCCAGAGCTCCCCCATGACCCCTCCCGGCGCTATGACCAGGGAACCACCACCTTGGGAACGTTCCAGTGCTTTCTCCCAAGGGGTTGAAGCGAGCAATTCGGCCGGCTCGGAGGATCGCAGGAGTTTCTCGATGGGAAGGGAAAAGCCTCCTTCCAGGTAGAACTCCGCGGCCTTTTCCTTTTGCAGGACACCGGCGAAAACCCGGGACCAGATGTTCAAGTTCCACACGTCCACGGTCCTCGCGAGCAATTCCCTGACCAGGGCCGCACCCTTCGTCCTGTAATGGCCCAGGACATCCTCCTGGTATCTGAGCATCTCCGACAGGAGGACCCTTTCGCATGCCGGTAGGCTCGACCCCTTCGCTACCTGGTCGAGGGCCCTGGCCAGTGCCTTTG
>Ga0265293_10002070_pt1 | contig 41696 bp, 39 predicted proteins | sample Munlanlewell138R_FD_192505 | JGI IMG/M metagenome (GOLD analysis project Ga0265293, IMG submission 192505) | Leachate microbial communities from a municipal landfill in Southern Ontario, Canada - Leachate well 138R | ecosystem: Engineered > Solid waste > Landfill > Unclassified | place: Canada...
CGTTCGTTGCTTAATGCAACTGCTTTCGATTTAAAAGCTGGATCATAAATTTTTCTTCCTTTTTTCATATGTCAAAAATAAGATTTTATGCTTAACTCTAACTGGAAGCTAAGTTAGTATATCCAATATCATTATTTGTTTTCCATTCTAATCTGTGGCTGTTAATATCTACTGTTTTGGTAATATCCATATCTGACATAGAAGAAACAGCAATAAATTGTATTAAAAAAACAATGAAGTTATGCAATGAATGTACAATTATACTAACGAGCAGATTAAAATTCAAAACAAGCCATATCAAAATTAATCCTATACCTAATCTTATACTGGTTTGAAGAAGAGTGATGACTCCAATGTCTTCCGACAGATTAATGTGCATAACGAAAAAAAGAAAGGCATTTAGAAAGTATCCTAAAGAAACATATTTGTTTTCCTCTTTTTTTTGTGAAATAAGTATCCATAAATGAATTAAAAAAACAGGTATTCCTATATATGCTTTTAGCAATAAAATATAAGAAGTGACCCCTATAATATAAAACCAAAGAAAAATATTTTTTTTGGTGTATATTCCTCTGAAAATCAGTTCCTCTATTACGGGGGCTATGAGTACGCCGTAAATAAGTGGTAGTAATACTATTCCATTTTCAGAGCCGCTTGTTTCCGTATTAGCAAAAAAAGAATATAAAAACGCAAAGATATAGGAACAGATAAAAATACCTGTTCCATATATAATCAGTTTTCTTTCTTTATATTTTTCTAAATAGTTCATAGTTAAGGTTATCTGCAACCTACATTACAAGATGATTTTGTAAACCAATTTCCTCCAATATATTCCATATATGGATTGGTATTGTTTCCGCAATTTAAACTATTCATAGCCTCTCTGCAAGCAGCTAAATTCGGGTCAGGTTTATCCTCAAGAATTTTTTCTATAACAACAGGAGCTATTATTTCAACAAACTTCCAAACTGGTGAACCCGGTACAGGTAGCCCTAACAAGCTATTAGTCACATATTTTGAAGAAAAGTTAGCTTCATATGAAAAATTAACATCACTGATATAAATACCATCTGCTTGAATGTCAAAACTAAAAGTGCCATTACTATTTCCAACAAGATTGGTAATCTCAATTACTTCTGATGTATCAAAGTTATTTATTATAGTATAAGAATTTGGATTTTCCTGTAATAATTCATAATCTATATCAGAAATTACGAAATCATATTCATATTCACCCTCAACATATTTTTCATAAAATCCATTTTCGTGAATATACATCTTATTGTCTAAAGTAATATAAGCTTTCTCTAATTCATATGAACTTGTTGTATTCTTTTCTATTGTGTTATTTGTTCTAACATCACTCGCAACATCATCGTTGCTGCAAGAGTACAAACCTAAGGATAAAATTGTTGCTCCTAAAATTCCTAATGTAAAATTTTTTATATTTTTCATTTTGTTTTTTTTGTAAAGTCAGTTGTTTTTTAAAACTCTAACAGAGTTCACTCTGTTGGAGTTGAAATGCTTTGACGATACGAGCGTGACGCTTGCACCAGCGTGGGGAAATTTACATAAGAAAAAAGAAGTCTAACACGAACATTCCTAATATTAAGACAATAATAACCAATAGGATTGTTTTTAATCTGCTTTTTATTTTCTCTATTTCTCCTTTTCTATAAAGGAAAACCAAATAAAGAACTACTGTAAGAATACTTAGTCCAAAAAGGATCAAATACCTTATTTCAAATGTTTCTAAAGTCATATAAGTATAAGTTTAACTATTTTGCATACAATCAATATAGTCTTCTTTGACGAATTCTAAATTAAAGTAGTAATCGGTCATACATGCTCCGGCTCCTAATAATCCTCCAATACCTCCTGTGAGTCCTGCAGCTGCAATTGCAAATCCCGAACATGCACCAAACCTTTTCTTAGCTCTACTAACATCAATATCATATTGTTCTTTGCAAGTTCTTGCAATAGTAATTGGCATATAGTAGTCATTAAAAGAGATGTCTAAAATGTCACCTACAATTTCTTCTCTAACTATTTCGCTTAATGTATAAAAGACTTCGTTTTTATTTGTCAATTCAATTTGCATATCAGAAATTCTTTGTAAATGATTAACATAAATTTCAGAATCAGAAAAGTTATATTCCACCAACAAATCTATTAATTGATCTGTATCTTCTATTTCTTGCAATCTGTTATAAAAGTCAGCATCTAAATTTAGGTTTTCATCTGCAAACAACGTTTCCAACCCATCTGTAATCTGATAATATTCGGAAAAATATTCATAAATATTATCTCTTTCTATTACAGGAATTAAATCAGTAACTCCCCCATAACTATTCACTGTCATTGCAGCTTGTTGTTCCGTTGTATTATCTGTTACGGCATCATCGTTACTACAAGCATACAAACCTAATGATAAAATTGTTGCTCCTAAAATTCCTAATGTAAAATTTTTTATATTTTTCATTTTGTTTTGTTTTAAAAAGTTATACAGTCTATTATCTCTATTTTTATAAACTGCAATTAATAATAATTTTGTTTTGGCTAAAAGCCGGTTTTTATGTTCTCTGTTTCTGTGCAAACGGTTTATGTCCCTGTCGCTACGTTTGCTGTGTGTTTTTACTAGTCTTCTTTTTTCCCTTTTTTGTTTTTAATGATTAAACTTTTAATTCAGTTCTCGACTCCTGCTTTTTCTTTTCTTATGAGATCCTGAATCAAGTTCAGGATGACAACCAGAAACTTTCAGACTGAATTGTTGTTTTCCTCCGCCGGTATTCCGGACTACCGGCTTCCGAAACAAACAGGTAAATATGTTCTGCTTTCAGTCAGCTGACCACTGACTACTGATACCTTCTCAACTCCACCGCTCCGGCATACAGCACCGCCTGCGCCAAACTGTATTGCGTACCATATGCAAAAGCTATGGTTTTATTACCGTTCCAAACATCATCATCGTTCCCGTTGCTATGCAGAGCAAACAGCGTTTGGATCAAACGGCGTTCTTGTTCATTGCCCGGCAACGTCATTGTTTCAGGATCAAAGCTTTGATTCAGAATCCCGTAAATAGCCTCTTTCGTTAGCACGGAATAACCGAGTTGTTCCACAAAATGTTTCCCCGCGTTTTCTAACAGCAAGAGCTGTTCAAAGTCTATAGATGCATACTCTGCTTCAACCATCAAAAAATTTACGTGCTGTTCAAACCTCGTCAGGTTTTCCTGATGCGTCTGCTGCATATCATATACAAAAGTGTTCACAATGTTTTGATATACTTCGTAATCATTCCACTCACCACTGTGCTTTGCCGTTGCATAGTGGGCGTTGTTCTTTTCCTCTAAAAAAGTTTCGTCGGCAGTTTCACACGAACTGCACAAAGCTGATAATACTACAGCCCATAAAAAAAATTGTTTCATTGTTTCGGATTTTTTATTGGTGCTGCCCGGGTAGCATTTTGTTTCTGTTGCAAATGTGAAAAGTTTTCGGAAAAGGCATCGGCAGAATGGTACATATCTTTAAAATGTACGATTTTGCCGATGGCAAAATTGTACATAAACCGGCAAAATCGTACATATAAAAAATTAAATCACTAATTTTGAGATACTTAACAAAACAAAGTTTTTGAAAAAAAATTGTATTTTTGTAGTTGTTAATTGTTTTGATATGCGTTTTTTTATACAAAAAACAGTTTTTTTACTCCTGATATCGATGGTTTATCTATCGACTTTTTCTGTTTTTGGACAAACGCCGGTCAATTCGTATCAAAATCTGTGGAGTGCGGTTCATTCCGACACGGTAACAAACGAAAAAAAACTACATTATTTAGATATATATTATCAAAAAGCCCAAACCGAAAACAACCAGCTGGAACAATATCGGGCATTGAAGAAAAAATCATTTTTGGTTTCATTTAATGAGGGAGTATTATTGCTCCGAAGAATGGATCCATTGGTTGCAGACCTGAAGAACGACAGTCTAAAAGGGGATTTTCTCAACAGAAGTGCTGTATTATATTATGATAACCGTATGTTTAGAGAAGCGTTGGACTATGCGATTCAGTCAGAAGCTTTTAACGAAAAAAATAATTATCCTTACAACCTGAATGTTGTACGGATTACCATCGGCAATATTTATTACCATACCCGGAATTACCAAAAAGCAGTAGATTATTTTATCCTGGCAAAAGATTATTATAAAGATTTTAAAAACTACAATTATCTGCGGGGATATATAAGCAGTTTATACAGCTTGAGCAAAACCTACTGGCAATTGGAAAATACCGTTGCTTTAACCGCAACCATTGAAGAAAGCGAAACACTCCTCTCCCGGCTAAAGCCCGTGCACAAAACTTTGGAAACCGCGTATCTCGATTATATAAAGGGAGGGCAAGCCTTCTTACAAAAAGACTATTCCGCTGCACAGCATTACTTTGAAACCGCATTGCCCGTCATAAAGCAAAACGGCGACTTTACCAACGAACATGTGATATATCTTTATCTGGGAAAAATAGCGTGGGTGCAAAACCAAAAACAACAAGCAATAGTCTATTTTACCAAACCAGACCAGTTGTTTCAGGAAAAAAAGTTTCTGAACTATGAGCTCCGCAAAACCTACGATCACCTCATTGCCTATTATAAAGAAACCGGGCAAACAGAACTGCAGTTACAAGCTACCGAAAGCCTGATTGCCCTGAACCGGCAGTTTGAAAAAGAGCAGCAAAACATTACAAGCACCCTGCACAAAGAACTGGACACCAAAAAACTAGAAAATGACCGGGCGCAGCTGCAAAAACAATTAAAAAGCAATAAAACCACATACAACTTTTGGTTGATTGTTTCAGCGATTGCTTTATTGATATTAACCGTTTATTCTTACTGGCAAAACCGTGAGAAAAGAAAACTGAAATCAAAATTTGACGGGTTGTTAGTCAAAATACAGGATGAGAAGCAACAGCAAGCCTCCTTTAAAACAGTTACGGAATCTGATACAAGCCGTCTTGAATCTGAGGCTCCGAAACAGAAAAGCAATAGTATTTCACAAAAAGTTACCGAACAACGATTGCTGCACGAACTGAAGCGTTTTGAACAGGAAAAAAGGTATTTAACTCCTGTAAAAATAGAAGATCTTTCTTTGCAATTAGGAACCAACCGGACAACATTGTCCAATTTTCTCAATAGCCATAAAGGAGGATTTACAAGCTATCTGGCTAAGCTCCGTATAAACCGGATATTGATTGATCTGACACAACAACAGGAATTGCGCAGATGCGGCATGCAGGAACTTTCCGAAATGTATGGTTTCGCCAGCGTTAGATCTTTTAATTCCCAATTTAAAACGGAAACCGGGTTGACTCCTTCTTATTTTATTAAGCAACTGGAATTAAAAGATCTGGAAGAAGAAAAAGAAATAAAAAGTTTGGAATCAAAAGAAGAAGAATGATACGCTACTAAGATTAATCCCTTACTTCTTATTGTCTGCTTTTCTTACTTCATCGTATTACATCTTTTGACTTTAAGACTTTTAAACTCCCGATATCTATCGGGACGACTTACTTAGTATTACATCTTTTGACTTACTTACGTCAATTATTGTTTTTAAATCAATTGATGCGCCAGTAAATATTCGGCAATTTGTATGGTGTTGGTAGCTGCTCCTTTACGTAGGTTATCAGCTACAATCCATAAATTCAAAGTGTTTGGCTGACTTTCATCTCTGCGGATGCGTCCTACAAAAACATCGTTTTTATCTTTTGCATACAAAGGCATCGGATAGGTATTGGTGTCGGTATTGTCCTGAACCATAATTCCCGGTGTGTTTTGTAATAACGCACGAACTTTATTTAATTCAAAATCGTTTTCAAACTCAATGTTTACCGCTTCGCTATGTCCGCCCACAACGGGAATACGAACTGCTGTCGCCGTAACTTTTATCGTGTCGTCGTTCAGAATTTTCTTGGTTTCATTAGTCAGTTTCATCTCTTCTTTGGTGTAGCCATTATCTAAAAATGAATCACAATGAGGAATCGCGTTTTTATGGATTTGGTAATGATAGGCCATTTCGCCTTGTGTTCCTTCGCTTTCATTTTCAAGCTGTTTCACTGCTTTCACGCCCGTCCCTGTAATAGATTGGTAAGTTGAAACCACAACTCTTTTGATTTGATACGCTTTGTGTAAAGGTGCCAATGCCATTACCAACTGAATTGTAGAACAATTGGGATTGGCGATAATCTTGTCATCTTGCGACAAACTTTCTGCATTAATTTCTGGCACGATCAATTTTTTTGAAGGATCCATTCTCCATGCCGAAGAATTGTCGATTACAGTTGTACCTACCTCTGCAAATTTCGGTGCCCATTCCAAAGAAGTTTCACCACCAGCAGAAAACAAAGCAACATCAGGTTTCATTTCAACAGCAGTTTTCAAATTCACCACCTTATACTTCTTATCTTTAAAATTAACTTCTTTTCCAACTGATTTCTCTGAGGCTACAGGAATCAATTCAGTTAAAGGAAAATTACGTTCTGCCAAAACATTCAACATCACCTCGCCTACCATTCCGGTGGCACCAATTATAGCTACTTTCATAGATAAAAAATTTATAAAATCGATTAAAATTCGGACAACAAAAATAGAAAAAAAAAGAGTGATAAATCATATCACTCTCAAATCTTTCAATTGCAATTGTAAAGTCACCTTATCCTTCCACTCATTTTCAGACAAGGTATAAACCAATTGCATTAATTTCAAGTTTCGAGTAACATCTAACATTTCTCCCATTCTAAATCCAATGGCGGAATAACCCTTTGAATTGTTTTGCTTTACGAACAAACTTAAATGTTCATTTTCTTTACCTAGACATTTAGCAGTTCCGATATCAAAAACATTGTGAGTTAAAAACACAGGCGACATATTACCAGGACCATGAGGTTCGAATTGTTTTAAGATTCTCAAATTCCTATCGGTCAATTCATTAAAATCTACAATAGCATCTATTTCCAACTCTTCTGTCTTTGCTTCTTCAGGTAGGTTTTTTAAAGTATAAACCTCAAAAGCATCTTTAAAATCCTGGAAGTTTTCTGGCAAAAGAGTTAAACCTGCCGCGTGTGTATGTCCACCAAATTGCACCAAATGTTCAGAACAAGCTTCTAATGCTTCATACATATCAAAACCTTTAACTGAACGTGCAGAAGCCACCAAATAATCGCCACTTTTAGTAAAAACCAAAGTGGGTCTGTAATAATTTTCAATTAATCTAGAAGCAACAATTCCTATGACCCCTTTATGCCAACCTTCTGAATAAACTACTGTAGAAGCTGTGTTTTCCTCATTTAATTCTGTGATTTGTGAAAGTGCTTCTTTGGTGATTTTTTGATCCAACTCTTTGCGATCTGTATTAAAAACATCAATTTCTGTAGCAACTTTTTCTGCCTGTTTCAAATTGAATTCTGTAAGTAATTTCACTGCAAAATTCCCGTGTTTAATTCTACCAGCCGCATTGATTTTTGGAGCAATTTTAAAAACTACATCTGTAATTGTAAAATGAGTTTTCGCATGCATTTTTTTTAATGCCAATAAGCCAGGTCGTGGGTCTTGATTGATAACCTGCAAGCCAAAATAAGCCAAAACTCTATTTTCTCCGGTTATTGGTACTATGTCTGCTGCAATAGCTGTTGCTACCAAATCAAGATAAGGAATCAAGTCTAAAATAGTTTGCCCATTTAGAGTTCCTAAAGCTTGTACCAATTTAAAACCTACTCCACAACCACATAATTCTTTGTATGGATACAGACAATCTGTTCTCTTCGGATCTAAAACCGCTACAGCATCAGGTAATTCCTTCCCTGGCAAATGATGATCACAAATAACAAAATCTATATTTTTTGATTGAGCATATTCGATTTTATCAATGGATTTAATTCCACAATCCAAAGCAATAATCAAAGTCATTTCATTATCCTCGGCATAATCAATTCCCTGAGTAGAAATACCATAGCCTTCTGCATAACGATCTGGAATATATGTATCTACTTCCGCTCCAATCGATCTTAAATACGAAGCCATCAGAGCTACTGCTGTGGTTCCATCGACATCATAATCACCAAAAACTAGAATTCGTTCTTGATTTTCCAAAGCTTGTGCTACTCTTTGCACTGCTTTGTCCATATCTTTCATCAAAAACGGATCGTGTAATTGTTCTAATGTAGGTCTAAAAAAGTCACGAGCTTCTTCAAAAGTTTGAACGCCTCTTTGTTCAAGCAACATAGCTATCAAAGGATGAACATTCAGTTTCTTTTGAAGATTTTGAACAACTTCAGGTTGATGTGTTTTTTTTACAGTCCAACGCATTTTTTCTACTTATAATAATCTTTACTCCCTTGCCCTTTCTAAATAGGGAGATTTTATTTAATTCTTGATTTCTTTAAATTTTCTTTGGCTTTTCCTGCTACAACCACAACTATCTCTCCTTTAGGAGCTTTGGTTTCAAAATGATTCAATACTTGTTCCACCGTACCTCGAACATTTTCTTCATGCAATTTAGACAGTTCTCTTGAAACAGATATTTGTCGATCTTCTCCAAAATAAGTCTTAAACTCTTGTAATGTTTTTATCAATTTGTGTGGCGAAACATACAAAATCATCGTGCGTGTTTCCTCTGCCAAAACAAGGTATCTACTTTGTCTTCCCTTCTTATCGGGTAAAAAACCTTCAAAAACGAATTTATCATTAGGCAAACCACTGTTGACCAAAGCGGGCACAAAAGCAGTAGCACCTGGCAAACATTCCACTTCTATTTGTTGTTCAACACAAGCTCGGGTCAATAAAAAACCTGGATCAGATATAGCGGGTGTACCAGCATCGGAAATTAATGCAACGCTTTGTCCTGCTTTTATTTTTTGAACAATTGCTTCGGTGGTATGGTGTTCGTTGTGCATATGATGACTGATCATCGGAGTATTGATTTCAAAATTTTTCATCAATTTTCCACTCGTTCTGGTGTCTTCTGCTAAAATCAAATCAACCTCTTTCAATACCCTAATCGCTCTAAATGTCATATCTTCAAGATTTCCAATTGGAGTTGGAACGATGTACAATTTACTCATCTACAAAAATCTTTTTTCAACTAAAGCCATAAACCTTTTTTCATACTCTTCTTTACCTTGCCAATGATTATGATCTGGTTTGATAAGTTCATTTATGAAATTCTTAGCATCTTGATAATCATCCATCGTATTTAATTGAGAAAGCGTTCGGTTAAAATCTTCCAAACTACCATCAAACAAGTGTTTTTCGAAAGCAATGCGATCGTTCAATCCAACGATTATTGTATTGTTAAATGCGTCATTAATTGTTTTATTGATAGGGATTTGAGTGAAAGGCAATTCTTTTTCATTCGCTTCTTTCGGTTCCACTACATCTTCCGACTCAGTCAATTGTTCTATTTGCACCTTGGTTTCAGTTGCGGTCTCTACTTTAGAATCCATTGAACCTGTTGTAAACAACTGATCATGAGCTACAGAAAAAACAGGATCAATATCTAGAGTAATTTGCTGCATCTTTGAAGAAGTTTCTTCGGCAAATACTTCATTTTCATTTTCCATGATGTCAGAATTTGATTCCGTATTTTCTATAGGATCAACTATGTTCACATGCTGATTTTCGACTACAAATTCATTTACATGATCATCATTAGCTTCTTCTTCAAAGTCTAAAACCTCATCTTTATTTGAATCTTCAAGCAATTCATTAACAATAGCCACCGACATAAAATCTTGCTGATTGAGCGTTTTTGGTTCATTAGCCTCCTGGACAGTATTGGATTTTTCCGCACTGTCAAATAAAACATCTTCTGTAAGGGTTGGCTCTAATCGAAATTTATTGTCTTCATAAAACTTCAATAAAATCAGTTTTTGATACAATTTTTCAGTTTCGCTCAACAAGGTATTGACATCAGATTTATCTTTAATTTGAAGGATTTTGTGCGCCATACTTATCAAATCGGCCTCGATGATTTTCTTCATAACTTTTTTATTGTTTAATGGTTTAGCATTTTTATTTTAATACATTTGTACATATACAAAGTAACACAAAAAAATGTTGCTTACAAACTTGAAAGACACAAAAAATGTTTTTAGAAAATACTGTAAATCATAAAGAGCAATTTGGTTGGATTGAAGTTATTTGCGGCTCTATGTTTTCTGGGAAAACCGAGGAATTGATTCGTCGTCTGCGCAGAGCACAGTTTGCAAAACAACGGGTAGAAATTTTTAAACCAGCAATAGACACACGCTATAACGATGATTTTGTGGTTTCGCATCAAGGTTCTGAAATTCGTTCAACTCCAGTTCCTGCCGCCGCTAACATTCGCCTTTTAGCCGACGGTTGCGATGTCATCGGGATTGATGAAGCTCAGTTTTTTGACGATGAAATTGTAGCGGTTTGCAATGATCTTGCCAATTCTGGTATTCGCGTTATTGTTGCTGGACTAGATATGGATTTTAAAGGAAACCCTTTCGGTCCGATACCCGCCTTAATGGCAACTGCCGAATATGTAACTAAAGTACACGCTGTTTGCACACGCACCGGAAATCTTGCGCATTACAGTTTTCGGAAAACAGCCAATGATAATTTAGTGATGCTCGGAGAAACAGAAGAATATGAACCTTTGAGCCGGGCTGCTTATTACAAAGCAATGCAGGAGAATAAATAGATGATTATTTTGCCTCACCCGAATCTGTTTACAACAGATTCGACCTCTCCAAAGGAAAGGTAAAGCGGAAACCCCGAGGCAAGCCTCGAGGAATTCTTTAGATTAAAAATTAAACCAATCAAACAATTAGTTGACCGGTTTAAAAAAAGCGCTATTATGAATTAAATTTACTATCCTTGCCTTTGTCAGCAATTTTCGAATAGATTGCCACTTCTTCATTTTTCAGAAGCTCTTCAATTGTTTTAAAAACCCTTATTTTTATAGAAGCGGGTAGTCGTTGTACTAAAAAGTTTCCTGCTATTTTTAGAATGACTCATCTACATTACAATTCCAACACAATGAATTCTGAACGGCGGTTTTCCTCGTGCTCTTCCTCGGAACATTTTACCCCGTTGACACATTTGTTTACCAATTGTGTTTCTCCGTATCCTTTGTAGGTAATTCTCGACGCTTCAATACCCTGCTCAATAATCCATACTGCGGTGGATTTTGCACGGCGTTCCGACAATTTCAAATTATAAGCATCTGAAGCACGGCTATCAGTGTGTGAACGAATATCAATTTTCATTCTTGGGTAATCCTTCAAAACTTCGACAACTTTTGCCAGTTCCAGAGCTGCATCAGGACGAATGTTGTGCTTATCAAGATCAAAATAGATTGGATTTAATTTCAATACTTTGAATAAGTCATCGTCTTTTTTAACTTCTACTTTTATGCGTTCTAACACAATCGTTTTTTCTGTTACACCTGTTACCATTCCTAAAACCACGGTTTCTTCTTTGGTAATATAGCCTTCTTTTTCTATTTTTAAACGGTAGGTTTCTCCACACTCATATTCTGTATTGAAAGAGTAACCATCATTTTTAGAACTATTTACCCAACCTTGAAGAAGTCATTGGGTTTTTAAAAGAACAAAATAAAACTCTATTAAATATTATTGAGCAAAAGAAATCTTAAGGCAAAGAGTAAGTGTGTCCTGCAAATCTGATGTTCAAATCTCGCAGGATAACTATTTTTCTCTTTTCCCTTTAATTACGGGGTGTTTTACTTCAATAAATACCGTACATTGATATAAACAAAATCAACTTCAACACCTTCTAACGGGCGGTATCTCATAATACCTTCTTTATTCAATTCAATGATTTGAATCTTATCTTTTTCAAACCAAGTGATTTGGTACTCCAAATCGTTTGGTCGAATTTGTACTTGAGCTGCAACTCCGCTTCCACTACTGATTACTGGAGAACCATAATATTGATTGTAATAAGTAAAAAGATTAAATTCCAAGACCTGCAAACTATCCACCTGTTGCAAAGGCAATTGTACATTTGGAGCGACAAACATTTGAGTTTGAGACAACAATTCCTTTCGCAACATCTCTTGGTTAGATGCATTTAATTGTTTTTCGATCCATTCTTTGTAGGTTCCTTTAAAACCTTTTGACTTTTCATGCTCGTATGCTTTCTCGCCATCTGTGCCCACAACCGATTCTACCCATTCTGTGTATGTTCCGTAAAACCCGTGTTTCAAAGCTAATTCATAAGGAGAGTTCCCTTTAGAAGTGTTTAAAGACTGGATCCATTCGCTAACTACTGCTGCCGTTTTATCTCTTTTTGCAATTTCAACATCTACTTCACGACCCCACAACATACGCATCCATTGTTTCTCTGAACCTTCGTAACCTTTTTCTACTGCTTGTTCATATGCCGATTTGCCTCCTTGCGCATCAATCATCTCAATCCATTCAGTCACTGTGCCTTCAAAACCTTCGTTAACAGCAACTTCGTATTCGTTGGTTGGGTTAGGAATAATCAAACCTTCAACTTTGGGTTCTTCTATAATGTCTTTTGTTTCAACAATCAATTCCTCTTCTTCAACGATCTCAGTTACATCTTCTGAAACTTCAGCAACCACTTCATTATCGTTCACTTCAAAAGGAATTTCAGTGTAGGTAACAATCTCGACTATTTCTGTTACATCAAGTAAACCGGATGTTAGATCTTCGCTCGAAATCAAGACCTTTTCTTCCTTGATTTGATCTAATGAAGGGAGTTCTGGCTTTGGTTCGGCATCTTGCTTTTCCACCAAAATTACTTCTTCAATTTCCGGAAGTTCTATGATTTCATTTTCTTCAACAACTTCCGTTTCGGTAATCAATTCTTCAGACTGCGTGGATTGTTCAACAATAACTGTATTATCAAATAGCTGAGGTGATTTCTTTTGAATCACTTGTGATAAAGTTGTAAAATCTTTTTGAGAAACTTTATAAGTATCTAAAGCTTCTATAGGATACAAATAAATCACTTCATTCACATCTTTGATTTTCAAAGCAATTTCACTCTCTTGTTTTAAAGTAAATAATGTTTCAATATCATTATAGGCTTCAAACAATTCCGATGCATTTATAATTTCATACCATTGATCATCGACCCACATAAAGTAGCCGGCTTTCAAAAAAGGTTGGTCTGCATGTTCATTTATATTGTAACCAAAATCACTCGTTCCATCGTCAACCAGTTTCCACACATCTTCAATTTCAAGATAGGGAACTGCATAATGCGTTTTATTTTGCTGAGCAATTGCTACACAAGGAATTAAAAAAACAAGTACAATATATTTAAACATAATCAAATTTCTTTTCTCAAAGATGCAAATGTACATATTTATCAAAAATAAATTACATTTCGTGAACAAGCTTTATCTTTGTATTAACAATCAAAATAATTTTAAATGAATTCAACAGCTTATATCGACACAACTATCTCAGGAAAAATAGCTACAATCACCTTTTACCATCCAGCAAGCAACTCATTTCCAAGCAGTCAACTAAAAAAACTAACCGAAAGTATTGAACAATTAAATCGAAACAAAGAAATTGGGGTTATTGTTTTAAAAAGTGCCGGCGAACGAGCTTTTTGTGCCGGAGCTTCATTTGATGAGCTTTTAAACATTGATTCCACAGAAAAAGGCGCGGTATTTTTTAGTGGATTTGCTAATGTAATCAACGCGATGAGAATGTCTAATAAGATAATCGTTGGAAGAATTCAAGGAAAAACAGTTGGTGGAGGTGTTGGTTTAGCAGCTGCATGTGATTATACATTTGCAACTAAAAATGCTCTAGTAAAACTATCGGAATTAGCAATAGGTATTGGACCATTTGTAATTGAACCAGCTGTAAGTAGAAAAATTGGAAAACCAGCAATGGCTGAAATGACCCTAGAAGCAGAAAACTGGAAATCAGCTGAATGGGCACACAAAAACAAATTATTTACACAACTTTTTGATGAAACTTCTTCAATGGATGATGCATTATTAGAGTTTACAGAACGCTTAAGTAATTACAATTCGGAGGCTCTTTTTGAAATGAAAAAAGTAATATGGGAAGGAACAGATCATTGGAACGAATTGTTGAAAGAACGAGCTGCCATTTCTGGTAAACTAGTCCTTTCTGATTTTACTGTTAATGCACTGAATGCTTTTAAAGGAAAGTAATTCTACTGCCTAAAATCTAAATCTTTTGTCATTCCAACCTTGTTTCGGGATGACAAAACATAAATTATTTATCTTTGGAAAACATGCACGAATCAACAATTTTAAAAGCAACTTTATATTTCTAAATTAAAATCTTAAAAAATGAAATTGAAATACCTATTCACCATTTTGCTATTTATGATACTATCAATTGGTACAAATGCACAAAACAAAAACACAGAAAAAGCGGTAATTAAAACCACAATTAATTGCGATCACTGTAAAGTTTGTGAAACGTGTGGACTTAATTTTAGAGACAATATGCTAAAAGTGAAAGGTGTGAAAATGTATGAATTAGACGAAGAAAGAGAAACGATCACTGTCTATTTTAACCCAAAACGCACTGATGTAAAAACAATTAGAACAGCAATTTCTAAAATGGGATTTGATGCTGATGACATTAAAGCTGATGCCGAAGCTTATGATAAATTAGACAAATGCTGCAAACCGACTGAATAATTTAATGATGGTTGCGCTAATATATCTTAAAGTAAGCTCATTCACATTAGACCCTTAATTTGATCACTGATGGAATAGTTAGCTTAAAAAACGTTATTTTACATCGCTTTTAACCTTCAAATACAATATATTTGAAACAAACTCACATCAACGAATCTTTATTAACAAAAAACCAACAAAAAATCGAAGTAAATTATTACATTTATCGGCAAATTAGTTTTTTAATCCTTTGCTGCCATGAGACCTCTACTTTTATTGTTGATAATATTTTGTAATTTCGGCTATTCTCAACCTCAGTTTTATTATAAAACATCGGATCATCAAAGCTTTAGAATTCGACCAGGAACCGAAAAAACTTTTCATTATATAAACTTAGACCGCGCGCAGATCGTTACCAACAGTATGTTTGTTATTGATAATTCTACAAAAAAGTTAATCATCCCTGAAAATGGATTTTACGAAATTACAGCTACTTTTAATTTTAATCCACACACGAGTACTATTAAAAACAACCGAGGTGGTGTGAACTTTGGCATTGTACAAATTAGCGAGAATTTAGAACAGTTCATAGCCGCGACTAGAAAATCTTTTAATGGAGACAACCAAGATGGTTTTTCGATTATTAAGGTCTATCCAACAATCGTTTATTTACAAGCCGGTGTTGCTGTTGCGCCCGCAATAAATTCTGGATTAATGGGTAATGCATTACTAGGGTGTGAAATTGGTTGTGATAAAAAGAATAAAAGCTGCACCTCGTTTGAATGGTATATTAAACTAATTAGTAAAGAAGATGCATATCAAAAATATTATTAACATACTTTGTATTTTCACCGTGTTTAATAGTTGGTCTCAAGAACCAAGTTACTATATCAGAACACTTAGAAGTGTTCCTATTGAAAATAAAGTTTCCGTTATTCAAGAGATAAAGTTTAACGAAGTAGATGTAGTCTATAACAAAATCGCTCAGTTTTTAGACCATAAAACCATTATTTCTGCACCAGGAAATTATGAAATTTCTGGATTTGCTAATATCAATCCTGGTGTTATGGGTAATAACATCAAAGACAGCCTTAAGATTGAATTACTATTAATAAAAAACCATTTAACAGAAAACGAAACCGTTTTAGGAAGTACTAGTTTTACTTATAGCTATGGAAACTTTGATGTAGCTGCAGGATTACATATCGAACCTAAAATAGTTTATTTAAATGCGGATGATAAAGTTTCACTTTGTGTAAAAATTCTACCAGAAAGCACCGTCGAAATCAATAAGAATCCTAAATACCATCACATTAATAAACCTACGGGAATGGAACAAATTGCCGGCGTGAGGATTGCAAAGGTTCTGTGAGCAAAAAAACACCCTTTTTCTTGTTTTTAATAAATATTTAGTATATTTGGAAACAACATATATATTTATCACTATGAATAGCATTATACTTAACAAAAAAAATCCTAATCACACTATTCTTACTGCTATGGGGCAGTATAGGATGGATCGAAAGTGATAACTTAATAATACAATAAATAAATTATGAAAAAGATATTTTTAATACTGATAACACTTGTGCCTTTTCTAACAAAGGCACAGGTAACTCTAATACCTGATTGGAAATTTGAACAACGGCTTATTGGTTTGAGTATTGATAGCGATGGAACGATAAACGGACAAATATTGACTGCTGATGCATTGGCTGCAACTGATCTAAACTTATCTTTCGCAATTATATATGATTTAACTGGATTAGATGCATTTATTAATTTAGAAAAACTTAATACCTACTATAACCCAATAGGTGGTTATCAAAATTTGGGAGGAGCTATAGACGTGAGCATGATGCCTTACCTTAAAGAATTGGATGTAACAGCATGCAATCTAACCTCATTAGATCTTTCAAATAATCCTCTATTAGAGATCGTAAAAATAGGTAATGAAGTAGTTGAGCATGATGTTCCTATTTATAATGATATCAGGGAGTTAGATTTAAGTAATAATCCAAATGTAAAATATGTTAATACTTATAATATGAACTATTTTAATTACTTGAACATGCGTAATAATACTGCTGATGTTGTTGCTATTAAAGTTGGGATTTATCATCCTGGCAAATTGCCAAATGTTTGTATAGAAGTAGACAATCATATAGCAGCCACCAACGGCACAGCACCTTATGATACTTGGGTAGTGGATGGTAATCATTTCTTTAGCGATGATTGTAAAAAAGCTCTTAGCAACGAGCTGTTTATTCAAAACAATTTCAAAGTTTATCCCAATCCCGCGGCGGATTATGTTACAATTGAATATGACGAAAACGCCGGAGTGCAACTGCGAGGCGTTCAGATATTGGACAGTTCGGGTAAATGGATCCGGTCTGTAAAAGATAACTTTTTTCAAATAGATGTTTCCGGTTTAAGCGAAGGAATTTATTTATTTGTGATTCAAACTGATAAGGGAAATAAAACGGAGAGAGTGGTGGTGAAGTAACCTAAAATTGATATTATTTAAAGTCTGCTAATTTTATTATGCAGTCATTTTGAGTTTTTCAAATAAAAAAACCTCCCGAATTTTTAAGTCGAGAGGCTTGTTTATTAAATAGTTGTTTTTTATCCAAATGTTCCTTCAACATATCGTTGAGTTAATTCTTTTTGAGGGTTTTCAAATATCTGTTTAGTTTCTCCGAATTCTATTAATTCTCCCAAATACATAAAACCGGTATAATCTGCTGTACGAATTGCTTGCTGCATATTGTGGGTAACAATCACAATAGTATAATCTTTCTTAAGACGCATGATTAACTCTTCAATCTTCGCAGTACTAATCGGATCTAGAGCAGAACAAGGCTCATCCATTAAAATCACATCTGGACTAATTGCTATCGCGCGTGCAATACACAAACGTTGCTGCTGTCCGCCAGACAATTCCAAAGCGCTACGATTTAGACTATCTTTAAGCTCTTCCCATAAATAACAGTCTGAAAGCGCCTCTTGAACGGCATATTTCACATCAAGTTTTTTATCTAAACCATTTATTTTTAATCCGTAAGCAATGTTATTAAAAATAGATTTTGGGAAAGGGTTTGGACGTTGAAAAACCATGCCAATTTTTCTTCTAACTTCTGTTTCATCTTGGTCAGAGCGCATAATATTTACTCCGTCCATCAAGATCTCTCCAGTTATTTTTGCATCTGGATTCAAGTCGTGCATTCTATTAATGGAGCGCAACAAAGTCGATTTTCCACAACCAGAAGGACCAATTAAAGCCACAACTGAATTTTTTGGAATATTCAAATCGATACCCTTTAAAATTTGCTTGTCTCCAAAACTAAGCTTTAAATCCTTGATTTCTATTTTATTTTCCATGATTTACTTCACTAATTCTTTTGTATATTTTTTTCTAATAATGAACGCAATGATATTGAGAATGATAATCAACAATAATAAAACCAAAGCTGTTCCGTATGCCAATGGACGCACCTGCTCTATAGCATGATGTTGAGTGGCAAGTATATATAAGTGATAAGGCAATGCCATAAATTCGCTGTTCAGCGTATCGGGTGGGAAACGAAGATAAAACGTTACTCCCGTAAAAAGTATAGGTGCTGTTTCACCAGCCGCTCTAGACAATCCCAAAATACTTCCTGTAGTGATACCAGGAATTGCAGATGGCAATACAATCGTTTTAATTGTTTCCCATTTAGTAGCTCCTAATGCCAAAGCACCTTCGCGATGAGAATGCGGCACAGAACGCAAAGCTTCTTCAGTAGATGTGATAATATAAGGCAAGGTCATCAAACCTAAAGTTAAACCAGAAGAAACTACGGAACTTCCCAGATGAAGCGCCTCTACAAACAAAGCTACACCAAAAAGACCGTAAATAATTGACGGTACTCCTGCTAAATTTCGAATCGAGGCACGAAGTATTTTAGTCACTGTATTTTCTCTAGCATATTCATTTAAGTAAATTGCAGCAGCAACACCAACAGGAATACTAAAAACAGCAGTGATTATAGTTACCATAACCGTTCCTGCCAAAGCGGGATAAATTCCACCTTCGGTCATTCCTTTTCTTGGTATATTAAAGATGAAATCCCAACTTAATACTCCATAACCTTTCCAAAAAATATCGAATAAAACGATGAAAATGAATGCAAGGACGATCAGTGTACAAAGTACTAAAGATTGAATCCCTAAAAAGGCAGTAATTTTTTTATTTGCTAAACTCATCAGATTTTGTATCTAAATTTTGACGCTACCCATTCGGATAAAAAGTTGATCAACAAGCTTATGATAAACAAAAGCAATCCCAACACAAAAAGTGCATAATAATGTGGCGAATCAAAAGGTACTTCTCCCAATTCTATCGCTATAGTTGCTGTTAACGTACGTACAGGATCAAAAACACTATCAGGCATTGCGGTTGCATTTCCAGTAACCATTAAAACAGTCATCGTTTCTCCGATGGCTCTTCCAAAACCTAAAATACATGCAGCAATAATTCCCGATCCTGCTGCTGGTAAAACAACTTTTAAAATAGTGATCCATTTATTTCCACCTAAAGCATATGAAGCTTCTCTAAACGACTGAGGCACTGAACGCAATGCATCTTCAGAGACACTTACTATAGTTGGCAGTGACATAAAGGCTAATAAAATGGCTCCATTTAGAGCATTGAAACCGTTGCTTAATCCAAAAGTCTTGGCAATGAACGGCCCGATGAGTACGATACCGATGAAACCAATCGCTACGGATGGTACACCAGCTAAAATTTCAATTATGGGTTTAATTATACTTCTTAATCTTTTTGAAGCAATTTCAGAAAGAAAAACAGCTACTCCAATTCCTAGAGGAATCGCAATTGCCATTGCAACAACAGTAACTAAAACCGAACTCCACAACAATTGTAGCAATCCGTAAGAAGCTTCTCCGTGTGCAGAAGGATTCCAGTGTATGTTGAAAAATGACGAAACCGGTATAGTAACGAAGGCTTTCAGTGTGTTTGAAAAAAGTAAATAAAGGATGCCCAACAAAACAATGACTGTGAAATAACCCATCAAAGTTAAGCCCCAACGCATCAACTTATCCTCAATCTTTCTGCTATTCATCAGTAGTAATTTTTTTTACGATTGCGGCTGTATCAATTGGATAAAAACCATTGTTTTCTATAATTTCTAATCCTTCGGGACTGAATTGATATAAGATAAATTCTAAGAGTTTCCCTTTTGGTTTTCCGTTGGTATATTGCATCAATGGACGAGTGATTGGATAATTACCCGAAATTACATTTTCTCTGTCTAATGGTGAATAAGCAGTTGTTGTTTCGTCTCTTTGGATTTCAACAACTTTCAATCCACTTCTAACTTGTTCGTCAAGATATCCTGAACTCACATACCCCACTCCTGTTTTATCGGCACGAATCGCTTCAACAATTTGAGCTGTTCCACTCATACCAATCATAGACTGATCGTATTCATCTTTCACAATATACTCTCTAAAGAAAACGTAAGTACCTGAACTACTTTGACGGCCATATAACATGATTTTCTCATCTTTGCCACCTAATTCTTTCCAGTTACTTATTTCGCCACTGTAAACTTTTCCTAATTCTTCTAAAGTAAGATTTTGTATTGGATTGTCTTCATTGACAATTATTGCAAGTACGTCTTGAGCAAAGATGATCTCAAAAGGCTCTACACCTCTTTCACGTGCTATTTTAATTTCTTCTTCCGTAATTTTTCTTGAAGAGTTGGCAATATCAGTTTTATTGTTAACCAAAGAAGCTATACCTGCGCCAGATCCGCCACCAGTAACACCAACAGAAACCAAACTGTCTTGATCCATGAAGTTTTCTGCAATTGACTGAATCAAATTTACCTCCGAGTCAGAACCTCTAACTCTCAATGCAACATATTTGCTTTCATTAGAAAAACAAGATACTAAAACTGCAATTGAGGTAATAATTAAGATGGTGAAATTTCTAATCATCTCTATCGTATCATAATTTGCCACAAAGTTAGTTTAGCAATGTTAATTTAATGTTTCCTAAATGATACAATATGGTTAATAGATCAACATTAAAAACCGCTACTTTTTTTGGATTAAATTTGGTAAATCAAGAGGTTAATAAAATCAAGAAACCCTGAAGAGAAAAGATTTAGACACGTTTTCTTAACACTGAATAAATCGCTTTAAATTCCTGCTTATTATGGTCGTTTAATGGTTCTAGAATTTTATTGATCAAGACTTCGTCTTCTAGCAGCTCCATTTTCTTAAGTAAATCTTGAGCGATTTCCACGTTTGGAAACAGTTGATCTAACCTATTTTCTAATTGTTCTAATGCCTTTTGATGTATTCGTTTTTTATTCTTGTATTCAAAAAGAAGTGAATTATATACGAAATCATAATCTATATATTCTAACTGAATATTCTGAAGGTTTAAGGGAACCATAACCTCATCATCATCAAAAGACTGTCGAGTAGCTACGTTAATATTTTCGACATTATCTATTGCTGTTTTTTTCTCATCAAACAATTGATCAATAGCCTGATTATATTCTTTTCTAGTCCACTCTTTGTTGCGCAACTTTTCTTTATAGCTATGAATCAACGATTGAAAGCCAAGCTTTTCTAGTTTTTTCTCTTTACTTGATTTAAAAAACGAAAACATTATCTTTTAATTTAATCAAACCTACTCACTAATTTTATTTGTTTGCATGAAAACGTCTGATTTCTTTCAACAACTCAGAAGAATAAACAAAGTCAACAATGTCTTCATTATCTGTTTTCATGATCTCCACATTATTTCCTTCCCAAACCAATTTTCCGTCTTTCAAAAACACTATATGTTCTCCAATTTGCAATACCGAGTTCATATCGTGCGTATTAATTACAGTTGTAATATTGTATTCGTGGGTAATTTCTTGAATCAATTCATCAATCAAAATGGCGGTCTTTGGATCTAACCCAGAATTGGGTTCATCACAAAACAAATACTTTGGATTATTGACGATGGCGCGTGCAATAGCAACACGTTTTTGCATTCCACCAGAAATTTCTGAAGGCATTTTTTTATTGGCGTCGATCAAAGCAACCCGATCAATTACTTCCTGCACTCTGTCTCTGATTTCAGCATTGGATTTATTGGTAAACATTTTCAAAGGAAACCCGATATTCTCTTCAACGGTCATTGAATCAAACAAAGCACTGCCTTGAAAAACCATTCCCATTTCTGTTCTTAAATTTCGTTTTTCATTGGGATCTAATGTTGCAAAATCTCTTCCAGAAAATAAAATCTGACCACTATCTGGAATATGAACACCAAGCAACGTTTTTAGCATTACAGTCTTTCCCGATCCCGATTGACCAATAATTAAGTTGGTTTTTCCCGGCTCGTATTTAGTAGATATTCCTTTTAAAACTTCTTTGTCATCAAAGGATTTTTTTAAGTTTTTTACCTCTATCATTATGCCAATAAAATTTGAGTTAATAAATAATTGCAAATAATAATGGTAATCGACGTCCATACAAATGACTTTGTAGCTGCTTTACCAACTTCCAATGCGCCGCCTTCCATATAATAACCGTAAAAAGAAGGTACGGTTGCTAAAATCAATCCAAAAACAAAAGTTTTAATGAAAGCATAAGTGATATGAAAAGGTTGAAAATCATCTTGAAGACCTTTAATAAACTCTTCAGGAGCTAAATAACCTCCCAAAGAACCTGCAACATAGCCTCCGAAAATCCCAACAAACATACTAATTGCAATAACAAAAGGATAAGTCAACGATGCAATCAACTTAGGAAAAACTAAATAATTCAATGGATTGATTCCCATTACTTCAAGCGCATCGATTTGCTCGGTTACACGCATTGTTCCGATACTAGAAGTGATGTATGAACCCATTCTTCCTGCCATAATAATCGACACAAAAGTGGGCGAAAACTCTAGAATAATCGACTGACGTGCAGTAAAACCGATCAAATATTTTGGAATAATAGGGTTGTTAAGATTCAATGCCGTTTGTATGGTCACAACTGCGCCAATAAAAAACGACAAAAACGCAACAATCCCCAAAGAACCAATAATCAACTCATCGATTTCTTTGAAAATAAGTCCTTTCATAATACGCCATTTGGTAGGTCTTCTAAAGATTTCTGCAATCATAATAAAATACCTGCCCACATTTGTCAGCATTCGTGATATCATAGCTTAATTTTAAACTGCTAAATTACCAAATAAATTTTATTAATGAACTGTTCAATATAAAGATTAAGCGTGTAATAAAAGACTGGTTGGATAAGAATTGGGAAGACACCGTATTTTCTTCGCTAAAAGAAGCAAAAGAATGATTACGCCAACTTGTCCCTCATTTTCTTCCAGCGATAATTTCGAATAAATTGCGCTTGCTCTTTAGTAACCAGTAAAGGTTTGTGAGCTTTTTTTGCCTTAAAAAAACCTTTTAAGTAATCAATAAAAAGCATCGGTTTTTGTTTTCGCAAAGCCAGTTTTAAACTTGCAATCACAGTAATCCAAAAACCATAACCCAAATTATAAAAAGCTTCTCCCTGATTATATCTCGCTATTTTGTTATATGTAGAGCCTGTTGACTTAAGATGTTTAACAACTAGATTTGGTAAAACTACTATTTCCCATTTATAAAAATGCGCTAAAAGTTCGTCAACGGTATCCCACCCCATTGCCGGTTTCAGTCCACCAATTTGTTCAAAACACCTTTTACGATAGGCTTTAAAAGCACCTCTGATATGATCGAGATTGGTTAGATTTTCTAATATCCATTGACCGTTTTTTTCTATATAAGCCACTCCACCTACCATACCTACTTGATTATTTACTTGGAAAGCTGCAATAATTTGCTCGAAATAATCCTTTGGCAAAATTAAATCGCCATCCAATTTTACAATAATGTCAAACTGGTTGTCTAGCGTTTCAAAACCCTTTTGAAATGCACGTATCACTTTACTTCCTGGCAAATGTTTGTTCTCTGAGAAATTATAAACTTGTTGAATAAACGGATATTTTTCAGCATATACTTCCACTATTTCACCCGTTTTATCTGTTGAATTATCATTCACAACCACAATCTTTTCGGGCACACAAGTTTGATTAACCAAGGATTCTAAAGTTTCTGCAATAAAACGTTCTTCATTGTAAGTAGGTATGACACAATAAATTCTCATAAACTAAAACTTTTCAGCACAAACCAAATAATATCGAGGTGTGAATCGTCTTAAAATGGGACGAATTCCTAACTTGTTAACAGGATGTGCCCATTGTTTACGGGCTGTAATTCTATACCCGCATTTTTCTAATAACCAATCCAATTGCCAATCTTCAAATTCATGATAATGGCGGTCTCTAAGGTCGGTTTTACTTCGGTATGCAGTAGAAAACCACAACCTCAACGGAACAGAAATCACTATTTTAGGTGCTTGACATGCTTTTAATACTGTATAAGGATTCAATAAATGTTCGAAAATTTCAAAAGCTGTAAGCACTTCATACGAGTTAGTTTTTAAAGCCGATTGGTCTTCGTCTAAATCTTCTCCAAACGTATTTTTTACTTCATAACCTGCTTCTTGCATCAATTTAGATAAGGGATTTTCTACTCCTAGATCCAAAATCCTTTCTTCTTGGGAGATGTGTTCCTTTAAAAAAGCCAGTGTTATTTCATAGCGCCTTTCATGACTATTGTTATTATACATCATTGACAAATTAGATTTCTCAAAAGTAATTAAAATCTATTTGAATTTTAAGGATTATATTTGCAAAAAAGCATTTATGAATCATCGGTTTTCTTCTAAGCAAGCATTCCTTTTCACTATCATTAACTATATTGGAGTTTTGATTGGTGTTGTTTCTACGCTTTTTATCTATCCAAAGGACAAAGATCTATTGGGAATCTTTAGATTTGTAGATGCTCTGGCTCAAATTCTATATCCGATTATGGTTTTTGGTGCATCGACGTCTTTGCTGAATTTTTATCCTAAACTACAACCTTTTTTACAAAGGAAATTGTTTTCTTACAGTGTGCTATCTATTGCGGGAATGACACTAATTACTGCAGCCGGCTTGTACATGATTTATTTTTTCGATTGGTATTCAAACAAACAATACTATATTTATTCGTTTTTAATTGCTATTTGCCTAGCTTATGTTGACCTTTTTAAACGTCAAGCTACCAATTTACAAAAATTAGCATTGCCTACTTTTTTTGAAAAAATCATTCCTAAGCTAAGCTTGCCTTTGATATTCGTAGCAATCTTATATTTTTCACTCTCAGAACAAAAAGGTTTAAGTTTATATTTCTTTACGTTCTTACTGATTTTAATTGCGGTTGTACTATATGTTTTCAGTCATTTCAAACCGGCTTACACATTAAATTTCAAGGATTTATTTCAAGAAATCTCAAAGAAAAACTACTATCAATATAGTTTTTATGCCTTTTGTGCAAGCTTAGGCTCTTTCTTTGCTTTTCGAATTGACTCTTTAATGATTCCCCATTTCATTTCTAACGAAGCCAACGGAACCTATAGCATTGGCGTGAATTTAGCAAACACTTTAATGATTCCCGCTGCTGGTGTTTTTGCTTTATATAGTCCGATTATTTCAGAAGCATTAGAAAAAAACGAAATAAAATTATTAAAAACTAAATATATTGAAGTTGCAAAAAACCTTTTTTTCATTGGAATTCTAGGCTATGGTTGCGTGTTGTTGGGAATTAGTGATTTTTTTGAACTTCTACCAACCTCAGAACAACTGGCACCAACCTTACCAATTATTTATCTTTTAGGAGCCAATATAGTTTTGAATATGGCAACAGGATTTAACACAGAAATCATTGCGTTTTCTAAATTTTACCGTTTCAACCTAATTGCAATTTTATTACTCGCTGTTTTAAACATCAGTTTTAATTATTTTATTCTTACACAAACCAATTATGGAATTATTGGAGTTGCTTATGCCTCATTGCTTTCAATGTTCCTTTTTAACTGCTCTAAACTATACTTTATTTACTATAAATACAAGATGTTGCCTTTTGATAACACTTATCTGAAGGTCATTCTAATTTCTTTTTCGGCACTCTTGATTGCTTATGTTCTCCCTATTAAAGACATCATTCCATTTAGCTTTGTATTTAAATGTTTATTTTTCGTGGGAACATTAACTTGGGTTTGTTATTATAAAAAATGGATACAACAACTAAATCTTTTTGTAAATAAATTGATTTCGTGGTTTAAATAACTTCTTTCTCAACTTTATAGAATGTAGGTTGACTAAAAAAAACAAAAACTTCACTTATAAACAAAAGATTAATTTAACACAAACACCATTAATTTTCTGTTGAAACCTAAACTTATTTAACTACTTTTGTATAAAACTTATATCATGAACAACAAAACAATAGCTATTATTTCATACATCACCATCATCGGATGGTTGATTGCATATTTTATAGGTAAAGACAATTTAAATGTTTTTTCAAAATACCATCTTCGTCAATCCTTAGGCTTGGCACTAGTAGGATTTATTTTAAATATTCTATCATTTAGTATCTCCATTTTAGGGATGGCTTTTAACATTGTTGGAATTTTTATGTTCGTATTATTCATCATCGGAATCGTTAATGCAGCCAATTATCAGATGAAACCACTACCCGTGATCGGGCAGTTTTTTGAAGATAAGTTCAGCTTTTTAAAATAATCACTTTATAAAAGCGAAATCTTGCACAAACTTTAAAACAAAAGCTTGGAATACTTATATTTTTGTTTTTTATTTGAACTCTAATTGCCAAAGGCTAAACAACAAATTATGAAATCGTATTCCATCTTTGAAATCAATAATCTTCTTAAAGGAATTATTATTGGTTCAACCTCTCAAAATATCACTTCTACTGAAGAGCTTATCAAAGCCAAAACTTCTGACATATCATTCATAGGAAATAAAAAATATGAAAAACTTTGGAACGACTCAAAAGCTTGTGTAGCCATTGTAAACAAAGACATTTCAATCGAACCAGGTGAAAACCGCGCTTTTATACAAGTGGAAAACGCCGATTTAGCAATGTCTCAAATCTTAGATTTATTCGCCCCTCCTATGCCTGAATTTTCTGTTGAAATCCACCCTACAGCAGTGATTGACGATAGTGCAGATTTAGGAAATGGTGTGAAAATTGGTGCAGGATGCTATGTTGGACCACGAGTAAAAATTGGTGATGGAACAATTTTATATCCCAACGTAACTGTTTTAGACGACTGTATTATTGGTAAACAAACTACAATTTGGTCTGGAACCGTTATTCGAGAGCGTTCAAAAATAGGTCATCAATGTATCATTCATCCCAATGCAACTATTGGTGCTGATGGATTTGGATTTCGTCCTTGTCCAGAACGCGGCTTGGTTAAAATTCCTCAAATTGGCGATGTAATTATCGGAAACCAAGTAGAAATCGGAGCAAATTCATGTGTGGATCGCGGTAAATTTAGCTCTACTATTATTGGAGACGGTTGTAAAATCGATAATTTAGTACAAATAGGTCACAATAGTGAACTGGGAATGTTTTGCATCATGGCTGGAAACAGCGGTCTAGCAGGTTCTGTTAAATTAGGCAACGGAGTAATTATCGGCGGAAGTGCTTCTATTAAAGATCATACTACTATTGGCGACCGAGCAGTAATTGGTGCAGGATCTGGAGTTACAGGTGATGTAGCAGCTGGCAAAACCATGTTGGGTTACCCTGCATTGGAAGCCCGAGACACTTTGAAACAATGGGCTATTTTAAAGAGAATGGTGAAATAAAACAAACTGAATACTTTAATTAAATGTAATTATAAAAAAACTCCCTTTCAAAATTGAAAGGGAGTTTTGTATAACCAAAAAGCTATTAAGCTTCCATATATGCTTCGATTGGTGCACAAGAACAAATTAAGTTTCTGTCTCCATAAGCATCATCTACTCTACGTACACTTGGCCAGAATTTATTATCGGCAATGTACTCTAAAGGGTAAGCCGCTTGTTGACGAGAATAAGGCAATTCCCATGTTTCTGCTGTCAACATTGCTAAAGTATGAGGTGCATTTTTCAATACATTATTTGTATCTTCTACAGTTAAAGTTTCTATTTCTTTGCGAATTGAAAGCATGGCATCACAGAAACGATCCAATTCAGCTAAATCTTCCGATTCAGTTGGCTCAATCATCAAAGTACCTGCAACTGGGAATGAAACTGTTGGTGCATGGAATCCGTAATCCATTAATCGTTTAGCGATATCACCTACTTCAATACCTTTTGCTTTAAACATACGACAATCGATGATCATTTCGTGAGCTGCGCGTCCTCTTTCTCCTGAATACAAAACAGTGTAACCTTCTTGCAAACGGGCTTTCATATAGTTAGCATTCAAAATGGCAGTACAAGTTGATTGTTTCAACCCTTCTGAACCCAACATAGAAATATATCCATAAGAAATCAAACATACCAAAGCAGAACCGTAAGGCGCTGCAGAAATTGCTGTAATAGCGTTTTCTCCACCTACTTTTACTACTGGATTAGTTGGTAAGAACTCTACTAAATGCTTAGCCACACAAATTGGGCCAACACCTGGTCCACCGCCACCATGAGGAATTGCGAATGTTTTATGTAAGTTCAAGTGACATACATCTGCTCCAATTCTTGCTGGATTAGTTAAACCAACTTGCGCATTCATATTGGCACCGTCCATGTATACTTGTCCTCCATTTTCATGGATGATATTTGTAATTTCAATAATAGCTGATTCGTACACACCGTGAGTAGAAGGATAAGTAATCATCACACAAGAAAGGTTATCTTTATGTAACTCAGCTTTTGCTCTTAAATCTTCCACATCGATATTTCCGTCTTCTGTCGTTTTGGTAACTACTACTTTCATACCTGCCATTGCTGCTGAAGCTGGATTCGTTCCATGAGCTGAAGCTGGAATTAAAGCTACATTTCTATGTGCCTCACCACGAGACTCATGATATGCACGAATAACCATCAAACCAGCATATTCACCTTGCGCTCCAGAATTAGGCTGTAAAGTTGTTCCAGCAAATCCAGTAATTACATTTAACTGTTGCTCTAATTTGTGCAACATAGCTAAATACCCTTCTGCTTGATTCAACGGTGCAAACGGGTGAATATTTGCCCAATTTGGACTACTTAAAGGCAACATTTCAGCTGCAGCATTCAATTTCATCGTACAAGATCCCAAAGAAATCATAGAATGATTCAAAGCTAAATCTTTACGCTCTAATTTCTTGATATAACGCATCAACTGTGATTCGGAATGATACGTATTAAACATATCATGCTCTAAGAAAGTTGAAGTTCTTTCAAGTTTTACAGGGATTAAAACTTCCTGAGTAAGCTCAGTTACTTCTTCAAAAGATTGTCCGTTTACTTCAGCAAAAATTCCAATAACAGCATTTACATCTTTCAATGAAGTTGTTTCATTTATAGAGATTGAAACTGAATTAGCATCTGGATAGAAGAAGTTGTATTCTTTTGATTCAGCAATTGCTTTAACTTTTTCTGCATCAGCTTTAACTAAAATAGTATCAAAATACGCTGTATTCAATTGTTCGAAACCTAATTTTGTTAACTCTGCTGCAATAGTTACTGAAGTTGCGTGTACTTGATTTGCAATCCTTCTCAAACCTTTTGGCCCGTGATAAACTGCATACATACCAGCCATAACAGCTAATAAAACCTGAGCTGTACAAATATTTGAAGTTGCTTTTTCACGCTTAATATGTTGTTCACGTGTTTGAAGCGCCATACGTAAAGCACGATTTCCATTCGCATCTTGAGAAACACCAATAATACGTCCTGGCATCGAGCGCTTGTACTCTTCTTTTGTAGCAAAATATCCTGCGTGAGGACCTCCAAAACCTAGAGGAATACCAAAACGTTGTGTAGTTCCTACAACCACATCTGCTCCCATTTCACCCGGCGATTTCAATCGAACTAATGATAAGATGTCAGCCGCAACAGCAACTTTTATATCTTTTGCATGTGCTTGATTAATGAAATCTTCATAATCATGTACCTGACCGTATTTTCCTGGATATTGTAATAAAGCTCCGAAAAACTGATCAGAGAAATCAAAATTTTCATGATTTCCTACAACTAACTCAATGCCAATTGGCGTAGAACGAGTTTGTAATACCGATAATGTTTGTGGTAAAACTTCTTCAGAAACAAAGAATTTATGTACATTGTTTTTCTTCTGATCTCTTGTACGAACATCAAATAACAAAGCCATAGCTTCTGCTGCAGCTGTTGACTCATCCAACAAAGATGCATTGGCAATTTCCATACCTGTAAGTTCAATCACGGTAGTTTGGAAATTCAACAAAGCTTCTAAACGACCTTGAGCAATTTCTGCTTGATAAGGTGTGTAAGCAGTGTACCAACCTGGATTTTCAAAAACATTTCGTAAAATGGCAGCAGGAACAATTGCTTCGTGGTACCCCATTCCAATCATAGAACGGAATACTTTGTTTTTCGCTCCTAATGCAGCTGCGTGAGCTAAATATTCATACTCGGTCATAGCCGGGTCTAACTTCAAATCTTCTTCCAGACGGATTTGGTCAGGAAAAGTTTCATACAATAATTGCTCCATGTCTTTCACTCCAACAGTGTCAAACATGTACTGCAAATCGGCGGTTCTTGGGCCTATATGCCTAAAAGCAAATGCACTTGTTTTCATCATTATAAATAATAGTTGTGTAATTTGCAAATTTACTACTTTTTTCTGATAAAATAACTCGATTTTCTTGATAAAAATCGAGTGTAAATTTGAAGAAAGAAAGACACTTTTTTAAACAATTTTCACTCGTTTATAAACTCAATTGGTTCCTTAAACCTTCACAAAAAATAGCAAATGATTTTCAATTAATTTTTATTTCAACTTTTTCTCGTTAAGATTCAATACGATTTGTTTAATATCCTGTTCTTTTTTCTTGGGATAAATCAGTAAAACATCATCTTTATCTACTATGATATAGTCTTCTAAACCACCCAATACGACTAATTTTCCTGGACTAGTTCTAACGATATTATTAGTTGCATTTTCCACGAACAACTGTCCATTAATCATTGCATTCTCGTATTCATCCTTAGGTAATTTATCATAAAGTGATCCCCAAGTTCCCAAATCATTCCAATCAAAAGTAGCAGGTAAAACATAGACATTGTCTGCGTTTTCCATCACGGCGTAGTCAATCGATATATTGGCTGCTTTGTTGTAATTTTCTTTGATAAAACTTGCTTCTTCAGCTGTATTAAGGAGTTCATATCCTTCAGAAAACAACTGATACATTTCAGGTTGATGATTTTCAAACGCCTTTAAAATCGCTTCAACACTCCAAATGAAAATTCCAGAATTCCAAAGGAAATTTCTTTTTTGGATGAATTTCTTTGCAGTTTGATAGTCTGGTTTTTCTCTAAATTGCATCACTTTTTTTACCTGACGCGAATCCAGTTTATCAAACTCTATATATCCGTATCCAGTATTAGGGAAAGTTGGTAAAATACCTAAAGTCATTAGCACGCTGTCGTGTTCGCAAATATCGAACGAACGTTGCAAGTTCGAAACGAACTGTACTTCATCTTCAATCCAATGATCTGAAGGTGCAACGATCATCACCGCATTCGGATTTTGTTTTTTAATTTTCATCGATGCGTACAGAATACAAGGTGCAGTATTTCGCATATCGGGTTCTAAAACAATCTGCGCATCAGTAATTGCTGGTAATTGCTCTTTTAAAATACCACGGTATTTATCGTTGGTGAGTATTAAAATATTTTCTTTAGGGATCAATTGACTAAGTCTTGCAAAAGTTTTTTGAACCAACGTTTCGCCTGTTCCCAACATATCGTGAAATTGTTTTGGAAATTCAGGAGTACTTACTGGCCAAAAACGCGAACCAACACCACCTGCCATTATAATGGCATAATAATTTTTATTCATAATTCTTCGTATTCAATAATTCAACCTGTGTATTAGGTTTAAATAAATATACTTGGTTATTTTTTACTTCGGTACATTCAAACAGTTTGACGCGTAATTTACCTTTACGAAAAACTTTCCCATTTGAAACTTTAAAAAAAGTCCCCAAAGGTAATTCATCTATAAACACCTTATCAGTTGGCGGATCAAATTTCTTCAGTGCCATCGACAAAAGTGCGTCTGTATCGCTACTTGCCGTCGGATTTTTAAAATGATTAGCAATCAAAGGTAAGATACTTTCTGGAAAAATCAACGGATTGATAAAAGGCAACATCAATAACCGAAACGTATGTTTCCATTCAATACCATGTGGTTTAATCCCTCGACCATATTTCTGAAAGGCCACTAAATGTGCCATTTCGTGTATTGTAGTGATTAGAAATCGGTATTGATTTAAATTTGAATTAACGGTTATTTGATGCATCCCACCAGGTTTTCTTTGATAGTCGCCATGCCTTGTAGCACGTTCATTTACGATTTTGAAATGAACATGATAGGCTTTTATCAATTCATACACGGCATCAACCGCATTTTCTGGCAAATATTTCGCTAAAACTCCTTTCAAATCATGGTGTTGTTGAAGAAACTTGTAAAGATTTCCCGTTAAAGAACTTATTTCCGTTTAGTGTGAAGTCAACAATATAAGCAGCCATTTCACTGGGATTTATTGGAGCCTGATACCCAGGAAAAGCCTCTTGAAGCATTTCGGTTTGCACAGCTCCTAAAGCCAGAACATTGAACGAAACTCCTTGTTCTTTATATTCTTCTGCTAATAATTCTGAAAGAGTAATTACAGCACCTTTACTTGAACTATATGCTGCCAATCCTGGAAATTTCATACTTCCTTGAATTCCTCCCATACTACTTATAGTTACCACATGACTACCTTGTTTCATAAAAGGCAAAATTACTCTATTTAATGCAGCTACACCAAAAACATTTACTTTGTAAACGTATTCAAATTCTTCTGATGTTATCTGGTCAAAAGGTTTGTTTACAATGGCACCGGCATTATGAATGATGCGATCGATGGTTTTAAATTGTTCTTTAAGTTGAACAGCCAATTCGGTCAATTTTTTTTCATCACCTAAATCAATCGAATGAAAAAAAACATTATCATAGGACGAGAAATCTGGATTAGCCTTTCGGGATAAAGCTATTACTTGATGTCCTTGTTCTGCAAATTGTTTAACTAATTCGGCACCTATTCCACGACTTGTACCGGTTATGATTATATTTTTCATTTCTTGCTTTTTCATTAAAGGAATCTATTTCATTTGAATTTCTTTCGACTCTGCGTTGATCATTTTAGAAACAACAGACAACATTTTGTTTGACAACTGTGTCATAAATTGAATATCCATTATCTGAAATTCATCTTTTGGGTGATGGTAATAATCAAAATTTGAAAAATCGAATGAAGAGATACTGTGCGAAGGTATTTTAAATTCTTCATAAAACGGATAATTATCAGAAGCTTTAAAAAGATTATACTTCTCAGCCATTTCTGATTTTCCAATTAAATTACTTTGGGCATACTCATTTAATTTTTGCATCATATTTGACAAGTCATATCCAGTAATGAAAACTTCAAAATCATAATTCATTGGCACACCCAACATTTCAAAATTCAACAAAGTATAAATATCAATATTTTGATTTTTTAATTTTTTTGCCAGATGTTTTGCACCTAACAAACCTTTTTCTTCAGCAGAAAAAAACACAATCAATACACTGCGCTTGTTGATTTTAGTCTTACCTAAATACTTTGCAATTTCGCTTAAAACGGTAGTTCCCGAAGCATTATCATTAGCTCCGTTATTGATGAAATCGCCTTCAAAACCTTTTTCTGTAATTCCAATATGGTCGTAATGGGCACCTAAAATGACAAATTCGTTTTTTAGTTTCGGATCGGTTCCTTCGATAAATCCTACTACATTAAATGCATTTTCAAAATTAGAAAGCGTGTCTTTTTAAGAAGAAAAATAAGGTTGAACATCCGCTTCCTCTAGAAGTTGTTCTAGATAGTTCGCAGCATTCTCAATTCCCTTAGAGCCGGTATCTCGACCCTCTAACATATCTGAAGCTAAATATTGTAAGGTAACACTTACATCTGCTTCTTTAACCTGATAATTTTCTACATCGTTAACCTTAGCCGTTTTGCACGCAATAAACGACAACGCAACTAAAAGAAATAGTTTTTTCATTTATAATCCATTTTTACAAAAATACAAAAAAAACCCGTTCTTGAAGGAATCAAAAACGGGTTTATATTTATGTTGTGCTTACTTATGCAAGCATCGTTACTGGATTTTCAACATAGTGTTTCAACGTTTGCAAGAATTCTGCTCCTGTTGCTCCATCTACTGTTCTATGGTCACATGCCAAGGTTACTTTCATTGTATTCCCTACCACGATTTGACCATCTTTTACCACTGGTTTTTCAATGATAGCCCCTACTGATAAAATTGCAGAATTTGGCTGATTAATAATCGAAGTGAACTCTTCAATTCCAAACATTCCCAAATTAGAAACAGTAAAAGTAGATCCTTCCATTTCTTTTGGTTGAAGTTTTTTGTTACGAGCTTTTACTGCCAATTCTTTTACTGCGTTACCAATTTGAGTTAAAGTCATTAAATCTGTATGGTTTACTACTGGCACAACTAATCCATCGTCTACAGCTACAGCTACACCTACATTTACATGATGATTGATAATAGTTGCAGCGTCTGTCCAAGTAGAATTTACTTGCGGATGTTTTTTCAATGCCATAGCACAAGCTTTCACTACCATATCATTAAAAGAAACTTTTGTATCAGGCAATGAATTAATAGTCTTACGAGCTGCAATTGCATGATCCATATTTAGCTCCACAGTTAAATAATAGTGTGGTGCAGAATATTTAGACTCGGCCAAACGACGCGCAATAGTTTTTCGCATTTGCGAATTTTTCACTTCTTCTGCTTGAACCTGACCTGCTTGAACGAAAACTTCAGCAGCTGGTTTAGCAGCGGTTTCAGTAGTAACAGCTGGTGAAGCTGGTTTAAAGTTTTCAACATCGCTTTTCACGATACGTCCGTTTTCACCAGTTCCTTTCACTTGATTTAAATCAATACCTTTATCTTCAGCAATTTTTCTCGCTAAAGGTGAAGCAAAAATACGTCCAGATTTATTTTCAACTTCCACATTTGGCTTTTCAGCTTCTTGTTTCACTTGAGTTGCATCTTCTGTTTTACTTTCTTGTGTTTTGCTTCCTTTTGAATTTGTATTGCCATTTGCTGAAAGAACAGCATCTACATTCGTCCCTTCAGGACCTATGATTGCTAAAACACTGTCAACCGGAGCTGTTTCTCCTTCTTGAATTCCAATATGTAACAAGGTACCCGAATAAAAAGATTCAAATTCCATTGTAGCTTTATCAGTTTCAATTTCAGCTAAAATATCTCCTTCTGAAACCTTGTCTCCTACTTTCATCAACCAACTAGCAACAGTACCTTCTGTCATGGTATCACTTAAACGAGGCATAGTTATTACTTCAACCCCTTCAGGCATAGCAACTGAAGCATCAGCTTTAGGAGCATCAGATTCAGGTGCATCAGCTTCCTCTGGGGTTTCAGTTGACTCTACTTTTGAATCAGGTTTATTACCTTCAAGTAATGCTTGGTAATCTTCTCCTTCATTTCCTATAATGGCTAATACACTGTCTACATCAGCCGTTTCACCTTCTTGTACACCAATATACAACAAAGTTCCTGCATGGAACGATTCAAATTCCATGGTAGCTTTGTCTGTTTCTATTTCAGCTAAAATATCTCCTTCTGAAATTTTATCGCCTACTTTTTTTAACCAACTTGCTACTGTACCTTCGGTCATTGTATCACTCAACCGAGGCATGGTAATAATCTCTGCCATATCTTATAATTTATGAGGTATAAATGGGTAATTTTCTTGGTCATAAACAACATCATACATCACGTTTGCTTCTGGATATGGTGAATCTTCAGCAAATTGTTCACACTCAGATACCAAATCTCGCACGCGATTATCTATGTTTTCTATTTCTTGATCGGTTGCCCAATTATTAGCTTTAATAACATCTAAAACCTGTGTTATTGGATCAATCTTTCTGTATTCTTCTACTTCATCTTTTGTACGGTAATGTTGAGCATCCGACATTGAGTGTCCTCTGTATCTGTAAGTCTTCATTTCCAAGAAAGTTGGTCCGTCTCCGCGTCTTGCTCTTTCAATTGCATCATACATAGCTTCAGCAACTTTTACTGGATTCATACCGTCTACAGCATATGAAGGCATTTCATATCCTAATCCTAACTTCCAAACATCGGTATGATTAGCGGTACGTTCTACAGAAGTTCCCATAGCGTATCCATTATTCTCACATATAAACACTACTGGTAATTTCCATAACATTGCCATATTAAAAGCTTCGTGTAATGAACCTTGGCGTGCTGCACCATCTCCAAAATAAGTCAATGAAACTCCTCCATTGCCTGAATATTTTTCAGCAAAAGCAATGCCTGCACCCACAGGTATCTGAGCGCCCACGATTCCGTGCCCACCAAAAAAGCCATGTTCTTTAGAAAAAATGTGCATGGAACCACCCAAACCTTGAGAAGTACCGGTTGCTTTACCTAAAAGTTCAGCCATCACTCGTTTAGGGTCTACCCCCATACCAATAGGTTGAACGTGATTTCTGTAGGCAGTTATCATTTTATCTTTTGACAAATCCATTGCATGCAATGCTCCCGCCAAAACAGCCTCTTGCCCGTTATATAAATGCAAGAATCCTCTTACTTTTTGTTGAATGTATAAAGCTGCAAGCTTGTCTTCGAATTTTCGCCAAAAAAGCATGTCTTCATACCATTTCAAGTACACTTCTTTAGTAACCTCTTTCATAATTACGAATAATATTTTAACTACCAAAACTCATCGATTGGCAGTAAGCAAAAATAAGACTTCAAAAGTACATCTGAAAGTAAAATAAGTTATTTTTAGCATAAAAGTTCTGAAACAGTAAAATTAAAAAAAGCCCTAAAAAGAATTAGGGCTTCACACACACTGAAATCAATCAATTTATCCATCGGTTCGCTGATCTCTTTCGCCTACAAAGAACGCTAAAGTAGGCTGAAACACTCTTAACAGAATATTGTCTTAATGTTATGAAATAAAAAAGGAGTTGCAGTTGCAACTCCTTTAGTTAATTAATTATTTTTTATTTTTTCACCACTTTGATGAATTGTGATCCTGCATCTGTTTGAACATTCATCATATAAGTTCCTGACGCAAGATCAGTAACGTTTATACGCACTTCATTTGATTCAAAATGTTGTACTTTCACACGTTTTCCAGCTAAATCATAAACTTCAATAGATCGAATTGGTTCTTTATAAGTTACAGTCAATTCTGTTTCCGCTGGGTTAGGATAATAGTTCAACGAAGCTAAATCTAACTCGTTTACTCCTACGGTGATTGTCACAGTTACCGCTGTTGGTAAACTATTACATCCTCCTGGTCCTGTTATCACAGCATAGTATGTTTTTCCTTGTTGTAATGCCGTGTATGAAGGCAATGGATTCACACCATTTATAGCATCGTTGTAAGAAGCATACCAAACTATACCTGTTTCGTTCATTACTAAATCAGAAACCTGAGCAGCATCTACAAATGATTGCTGAGCGTTACCTGTTGGAGCATTTGGACGAGCTGTTACAGTGATATGTACTGCAGCGCGATTGGTTTCACAACCAGACTGTACTCTAGAAATATAATAAGTTCCTGTTGTAACTGGTGTTGATGGATTCAACTCGGTTGGTGCAAATGAAGAGGCATACACTTTGTGAGTTACACCCTGAGCACCACCCAAAGGTAAAGTTCCAATTGTTACATCTCCACAAATCATTATTGGATTAATTATCGGTGGATTGATACTTAAAATCACCACAGAAACCGCTTGTTTTGGTGAGTGACAATCTCCTATAGACTGACCAACGTAGTAAGTACCACTAGTAAGAGGTGCTGACAAATTCAATGGTGTGTCAGAAGTACTGTAACCATACCAATACTCACTTGCTCCGGCTGTGATGCCTGTTGCAATTAGATCAGCTACTGTAGCCGAACCACAGAAAGTTTGTGATGAAGCTGAAGGTGCTGAAAGTGCTGGAACAGTTGTTACATTCACAGCTGTTTTCACAGATTCACATGGTCCAATTTTCTGCGACACATAATATGTACCTGATGTAAGAACGGTTGTATTCAATAAAGGTGTAGTCGAAGTTGCTGTTTGGTACCACAAAACAGTTGCTCCAGTAGCTGCATTCACAGTAATATCGTTGAATGTAGTTGTAGAACCACAAATAAAGATATCATCAACAACAACAGCCTGTGGAGTAACACCTACACTAACATTTACTTGTGCACGACTATCAGAGAAACAAGATCCGTTGTCTAATTCTGCGTAGTAACTCATACCATTTGTTAAAGGTGTTGAATTTAGCAAAGCTGTACCTCCAACTGGAGTTGAATACCACTTAATCTGGAATCCTTGAACAGCATTAAATTGTAGATCAGCTATTGTAGCAGCACCACAAAACGACTGGTTTAATGGAGCAGTAGGGTTACCTGGCTTTGTGTTAACCACAACAGTAAATGGAAGTCTATCTGAAATACATCCGTTTATATGTTGTTCCACATAATACGTACCAGAAGTTGTAATCTGCGTAATTGGTGACGTTGTTGTTGCATCGGTAAAATAATAGAGTGTTCCGTTTTGATTTTTTGTAAATCCAGTATCAGCAACATTCAAAGGCTCGCACACGTCAATACTTGGTGTTGTAATTCCTGGGTTTTCTTTCAAACCAATAGTCACAAGGAACGAATCTTCTACACTACAATTAAACTGATTAGTTACCGTTACTGTGTATTTTTTGTCTTTGATATTTGTATTTCCTTTCAAATAAACAACTCCTGTGTTGATTGAACCATCATACGGAATAGTAGCATTTTGATCGTAGTACAAATTGGAGATTGGATCCCATGTTACTTGGAAATTACTAATTGGAGTTACACGAACATTATCTATAAACCAACCATCGTATTGAGTATTCCCATTGGCTCCCATTCTAAATCTCAATTGGAATGTACCTGTACCTGTAATAAATTCATCTTCTGGCACAACAAATCTTTCTGATTTCCACATTGAATTATCAGGAGAAATAGTGTCATTTATAGCTTCCCAATCTTGATATGAAGGTCTACTAAAATGTTTTGGTAAGAAGCTAGTCATACCTACTGGTGCAATCAAAGAATCGGCTGCACCTGAATAATGCTCATGTAAGAAAGGTTTCCAAGTAGCACCGTTATTTGTCGTATATTCCAAGTATCCATAATCATAAACATTCAAGCTGTCAGCTTGAAATGCTGCAATATGGTCAAATTCAACAACTATTGAATTTAAATTATTCATATTTATAGGAGTATTGAAATTCAAATGTGCTGTAGTTTGCGGAGCATAGCTCACATTTAAACTTGCATTTCCTTCAGTAAATAGCGTTGTACTATTAGATAAACCATCGCCTGCTGTTGTATTAACTAGTGTTACCCCATTGGTATTCCCGTTAAACAAGTATTTCGTTGGAGTTTCATCTATAAAGTTATTAACTCTAAGTTCTTCTACGTCATCAAAACACAATGAATAACTATTTTGTAGCTGTAGCATTGTTGGTGATGGATTTATTTCCACATGTACTTTTGCATAATTAACACATCTATCAGGTGATAAACCGTTTGATTGTCTTACCGTCAAGTAATAAGTAGTCGGTGTTTGAGGATTAAATGTCCATCCAATTAACTCGTCTCCACCAATAGCATTATCTGGATGATTCGGATGTGTATTGTCATTATACGCTGGATCGTCTTCATCTAATTCCCATGTGTACTCATCAAATTCTGTAACTCCCGACATTACGTAAATAACATCTAATCCTTGACCGTCACAGTTGTTTGCAATTGAATCAGATAATGCAAATACTGGAGCCTCTTTAAAGATAACCTCCACTGTCTCAGGCTCTCCAAAACAACCTTCGATTACATCGAATAATGCATTTGTTCTAAAGTATGAACGTGTACCTGTAGGTTGATTAGCTAACTGATTCAAATTAAAATTTGGACTTTTATAATACAAAGTTCTGTTTGAGCTAATAGATTGGAATGATGTAATAATATTCGATGCTGCTGTTGGGTTTGTAGAAGAACTCGTGTCACTATATGCAATCTGAACTACAATATTTGACACCCCATCCCAAATAAATCCATTATCGAACTCAAAGACATTATATGCAAGTCCTTTTAAAGTATCGTTTTCAGCTTTGGCATTTCTCACTAATTGCAGTCTTTCTTCAGGAATAAAACTATTAGAACTATCAAATTCTTCTAAATGAGTTTCTCCCATATGAATCGTAAAGTTTTTTCTGTGAAGCGTACCTGCACTAGGTCCTGTTCTAAACCCAAACCCTTTGATATGTCCAGTAGTAAAACCAGCCGTATGCAGTTCACTTGCTAAATAAATGTATTGAATTCTATGAGCTTTTGAATCAGTAAAAGGCGAGACATCAGTTGTAGAAGAACTACCTGTTCCCACTTCTATCGTATCCAATTTAGATAAAAAATTACCTGAATAAACTTTTAAAGTAAAAGATGTATCCACATCTGCAAATCTTATGTTTGGCTGTCCGCTTTGCTTGATAATAGAATCATTACTATCATACCAAATAGTGTAATTTCCAGCTCCAGTTACATTTATTTGTAAATCCTGAACTCCACATAATTCGAATGGTGTGTTCACAGTAAAGTTAGGAATATTACAATGTGTTAAAACTTCCAAACTTACCCAAAAACTACTGTCGTTTGCATCACAATTTATTCTCACATATACTTGATATTGTGTAGATGGGGTTAACCCAGTAATATTAGCAAAATTTGGCGTTCCTCTTCCAGAATCAATAAATCCCAAAGGTCCACTACCTGGTTCTCCACCAGTTCTAACCTCCCATGAATAGTCGGCGAAAGGCTGACCAGTTACCCCTGCCCAATGAAAAGTAAATCCTGTTGATGTTTTATTAGTGACAAACAAATCGTCTGGCATAAGACAAGTTGGAGCGGGTCCTTCGTCTATAGAAATATCATCTATATAGATGTAATTATCTCCGTTGTTGGTTGTATTTGTTACAACCAATCTCACATAAAGCTCACCTGGATATGTTGCAAACTGAACGGTACGTGTAGTACACGAGATTGTTGATGTATGACTTGTAGCATTACGCGACTCAAATGTACTCCATGGTCCATTAATAGAATTAGCCCATTGCCACTTCATATCCAGTTCGTTTGCTATTCCAGGAATTTCCTGAGCACCGCTATACATTAACCATTTATAAGTGTAACTAAAAGTAAGCACACCTCCATTGGTATCACCTATTTTATTGGATATAAGAGTTGCATACTTTTGGTTTTGATCTCCACGTAAACGTGCTCTCACAGATTGCGGACCTTGACATGCCCATTGACTGGTTACATTAAATGTATTTGTCCCCTGAATATTCCAAGGGCTAATATTAGTGGCTACATCCCAATCAATGGAGTAATTGCTGATTTGTCCTATTGAAAACACAGGAAATAGCAACAATAAAATTAGAATAAATTTTTTCATGATATATATTTATATAATTATAGTTAATTCTTGATAAAATCCTAGAGCGGAACTCAATCCGCTCTTGGATTTTCATGTTACTTTCTCACAACTTTTACGAATTGACTACTGTCTTTTGTTTTTACATTCACCATATACGTTCCAGAACTAAGGTGACTCAAATCCATTTCAACAGTATCACTACTAAACGATTTTGTCATTACTTGACGCCCGTTCAA